>WNEZ01004271.1_pt1 | contig 20459 bp, 19 predicted proteins | sample 5400521 | NCBI WGS metagenome assembly WNEZ01 (sample SAMN13153339, study PRJNA577476) | soil metagenome | isolation source: 120 cm saprolite under Douglas fir tree site 2 hole 1 replicate 1 | place: USA:California | collected 2015-04-18 | reverse complement strand
TGACCTGGAACGAGATCAAGGTTCCGGTGGGCGTCCCGATCTATGTGGAGCTCACCTCCACCGATGTCATCCACAGCTTCTACCTGCCCAACTTTCGCACCAAGATGGACGCGGTGCCCGGGCAGGTGAACCGCTTCTGGTTCCAGGCAAAAGAAGGAGGCGACTTCGACATCGGCTGTGCCCAGCACTGCGGCACCCATCACTACAAGATGAAGGCGCTGCTCTCCGTTGTCTCCCCGGAGGAGTTTAGCGCCTGGCAAGCGAATGCTTCCGCCACCGCCAAGCGCGCCTTCGACCCCGAGGACAAAGTCGCCCACTGGGGCTGGGACTGGAAGGAGTTTTGAAAATGCACGAGGAAACCCACCCGGCCGGCGTTCATCCGGAGCCGGACAGCTTCATTGCCAAGTACATTTTCTCGACCGATCACAAGGTGATCGCCAAGCAGTTTCTCTGGGCGGGCCTGATCTTCCTGGCGGTCGGTGGATCGCTGGCGATGATGATTCGCTGGCAATGGGCCTTTCCTGGCCGGCCGGTGCCCTTGTTCGGCATCTTCCTCGCGCGCTCGGGCGGAGTGATCACTCCCGCCACCTATCAGAGCATCTTCACGATGCACGGGCTGATCATGATTTTCTTTGCGATCACGCCCGTGATGATCGGCTGCTTCGGGAATTTCACCATTCCGCTGCTGATCGGCGCGCAGGACATGGCGTTCCCCAAGTTGAACCTGTTGTCGTTCTGGACCTTTGTTGTTTCCCTGGTGCTGATCGTCGCCTCCTTTTTCGTTCAGCTCGGTACCGCCGGTGCGGGCTGGACGACCTACGCACCACTTTCCACCGGCGTCGGTACCCCTGGCGCAGGTCAGACATTGGTGGTGGCTGCCATCTTCGTCACCGGCGCGGCGACGATCATGGGCGGCATCAACTACGTGACCACCGTAATTCGGCTGCGCGCGCCGGGAATGACGTACATGCGGATGCCGCTCACGGTTTGGGGCCTCTGGCTGACCGCCATCCTGAACGTGCTCTTTGTCCCGGTGCTTGGGGCGGCGGCGCTTCTGTTAATCCTCGATCGTTCTTTCGGGACGCAGTTCTTCATCGCCGGCGCGGCGGGAGTCAAAGGCGGCGGCGACCCGATCTTGTTTCAACACCTCTTCTGGATCTTCGGCCATCCGGAGGTCTACATCCTGATCCTCCCCGCCTGGGGCTTCATCAGCGACATCATCCCCTTCTTCGCGCGCAAACCGGCCTACTGGTATCGCGGCTCGGTCTTCGCGATGGTGCTCATCACCATTCTCTCCGCCGTCGTCTACGGGCACCACATGTTCCTCACCGGAATGAATCCTTTGCTGGGCAAGGGGTTCATGACGCTGACTCTGATCATTTCGGTTCCTGCGGAAATCCTCTTCCTTAACTGGCTCCATACGCTTTGGAAGGGTTCCAACCAGTTCCCCAGTCCAATGCTCTTCGCTCTGGGAACGGTGTTTGTGTTCGGGCTCGGCGGTCTGACCGGCCTGTATCTGGGAACCATCGCCACCGACCTCTACTTGCACGATACGATGTGGGTTGTCGGCCACTTCCATCTGACGATGGCCGCCGCTGCCTTCCTGGGCAGCTTCTCCGCAATTTACTTCTGGTTTCCGAAGATGTTCGGACGCCAGATGAACGAGGGGTTGGCGAAGCTGCATTTCTGGACGTCGGTGGTGTTCATCAACCTTGTCTTCTGCGGGCAGCTCGTCGCCGGCTACGCCGGGCAGCAACGGCGGTTGTACATCCCCTACCAGTACACCTTCCTGCAGCACCTGCTCCCGTTGAACCGTTGGACGAGCTACTTTGCCTTCGCTCTGGGGATCAGCCAGTTCGTCTTCGTCTACAACTTCTTGCGCTCGGTGTTCGCGGGCGAGAAGGCAGAGCAAAACCCTTGGCAGGTGGGCACGCTCGAGTGGACGCACTGCTCCTCTCCACCGCCCCACTATAATTTCGCCACTGCCCCCGTCGTCGTCCGCGGCCCGCACGAGTTCGCCAACCCCGAGGTGAAGAAGGTTCTCGGCCGCGACTGGATTGGCCAGGCCGAGGAACTTCCCAGCGTCTCCGTTGCCGCGGTCAAGCCGGCAGCGGGAGGAGCCAAAGACTAGCCGATGACCGCAATGGGCGAGGTTCTGCCGTACCGGCCGCCGAGGGCTCGCGAAGACACCACCGCATATCTGGGGATGGTGGTGTTCCTTGGCTCATGGGCGATGATGTTTGCCGCCCTGTTTTTCGCTTACGGATTCGTCCGGACGCGAAGCGTGGCCTGGCCGCCTCCGGATGTGCCCGAGCTCCCCTGGGCAACGCCCGCGCTCAACACCTTTATCCTTCTCGCGAGCAGCGCTTCCCTTCAATACGGCTTACGGTGCATTCGCGCCGGCGCTTGGAAGAAGCTTAGCCGCGCGCTTCTGCTCACTTTGCTGCTGGGCTCGGTGTTTCTCGTGCTGCAGTTCTCCCTCTGGACGCGCCTGTACGCGCAGGGCCTGCACCCCGATACCGCCGGCCCCTATGGCTCTGTCTTCTGGGGCTTGACCTGCTTCCACGCGCTGCACGTGCTGGTGGGGCTGATCGGCATCGGCCTGCTCTGGGTTCGGGCGTTTTCCGGCTCGTTCACCGCCGCGCGCTACCTTCCGGTGCGCCTCTGGGCTTTGTATTGGCACTTCGTCGGTGCTGTCTGGGCGCTGATGTTCGTTCTGATTTTTCTAGTTTAGTGGAGGAGACCATGACCGCGCTGCGGCCAGTTGTCGCATTCGCCATCGCGCTGCTCGCGTTCGGCTGCGACCAAAAGAAGTTCGCTGAGCCATACAAGCTCACCGCGAACAGAAGCATCGATGTCAAGACCCTCAACGATGGTCACGACGCATTCATGCTCTATTGCTATGCGTGCCACGGGGAAAAGGGAGACGGGATGGGACCGGCTTCCGTCGGCATGCGTCCGCCCCCGCGAAATTTCACCCGTGGCTTGTTCAAATTCGCGGGGGTCGAGGCGGGTAAGCTTCCCACCGACGAGGCTCTCGACCGCACCATCCGGCGTGGGTTGCACGGCACACCGATGCTCCCCTGGGACATCCCGGTGATCGAGCGCGCAGCGATCATCCAGTACCTCAAGACCTTCTCTCCTCGCTGGCAGAGCGAAGACGAATACGGCGCACCGATCGAGGTTTCCCCTGACCCCTGGGCAGGAAAGACGGCCCCAGCAGTGGATCGCGGCAAGCAGGTTTATCATGTGGCCGTCGGTGGAGCTGGTTGCTCCGGCTGTCATCCCGCCTACGCCACTAGAGAGGAAATATCCCGGCTGACGCAGAAAGCGAGCGGAGAACCGGTGGCAGAGTTCGCCGAGGGGATGTACCAAAGCGCCCTTCGCGAGAGCGAGTATCCCCTGGTCCTGGATGAGAAGGGCGAGATGGTCAAAGCGTACCAGATCCTCCCGATTGATTTTCTCAGCCAGAAGGTCAAAACGGCGCCTCCGGTGGGCACGATGTGCGACGGCGTCGAGTACACGCAGGCGATGCAACGAGAGGATCTGTACCGGACGATTGCCGCTGGAATCGGAGGAGCGGCGATGCCTCAATGGAAGGGGGCGCTACCGGAGGAGAGCTTGTGGGCTCTCGCCTACTACGTCCAAACGCTGATCGCACTGCGCGACACCCCCGCTGGTCTGGCGCTTCGTCGCCAGCTGGATGCGCAACCGCCGTGGCCGGTTGCCGGTACCGCCGAAGGAGCAAAAAGTTCCAGCGGCAACGATCCAAAGCGGTAAGGTTGTCTCCGTCACCCCGATTGGTTAAAAAACTCCCTATGAAGTTGGAGTACCAAAGGGGAGCATCCCAATCATCGTCGCCCTGATGGTGTACACGCTCGCCAGCGGAAAGAGCAGCCTGTTGCAGGCGGTGCTCTGGCTTCCCCTGGGCTGGATTACCTGGGATTTGATGGAGTACGCCATTCATCGAAGCTTTTTCCACTGGGAAGGGAATGGGCCGTTTACCCGGAAAATCCACGACATTATCCATGGTTACCATCACCGATACCCGGATGATTCGCTGCGGTTGGTGATGCCGCTTGGCGCGAGCATCCCATTGGCGATCGTGATTGCCTCTCTGCTCGCGCTAGTCGGCAAGCCGGCGGCCACCATTCCCTATTTTTGCGGAATCGTCGCGGGATACCTTTTCTACGACTTCACGCACTGGTCGAGCCACTATCGAACGCCGACGACCGCCTGGGGTCGCGCCATCCGGTCCCACCACATGGCGCATCACTTCGCCGACCCGGAGATGAATTTCGGAATCAGTCATCGCTGGGTTGATTTCCTGGTGGGCACGCTGAAAAAACGTTCTTAGCGATCGTTGATCGCTTGTCCTTCCGCGTCCACGGCCGCAAGGGTAGTGTCCCGGCGGACCGATAAATGCCGGAGGTAGACGTGCATCAGATTCCAGTTCTCCTTCTCTCGCTCTCCTTGTTTTCGAGCACCGAGGCCCCTCGCACCTCATCTGAGACGGACAAGCTCGACGTGCTGATTGATTCGGAATGGCAACGTCGCCTTGCCGACGAGCCGACTCTGGCGACCCGAATAGGCGACCGCCGGTACAATGATCGCTGGGAGGACAGGTCGTTGGAGGCAATCGCGGCGCGACGCGCCCACTCGCAGGATGTCCTGGCGAGGATCAAGGCCATCGATCGCTCACAGCTCTCCCCGATAGCTCAGCTCAACTACGATCTGTTTCTTCGCAACGCCTCCTCACGTGTCGAGGAGGAGCGATTCCATGGTGAGTACCTCCCGATCAACACGCGGTATGGCCCCTACAGTGAGATCGCCGAAGTGGTGCGTCTGACCCCGCTTGCCAAGGTGAAGGATTATGAAGATCTGGTGAAGCGTCTGCGCGCGTTTCCGACGCTGGTCGATCAGACGATCGTTTTGATGCGCAAGGGCATGGAAGCGGGAGTGATGCCGCCCAAAGTGATTCTCCGAGAGGTCTCTCAGCAGATGAGCCTCCAGATCCACGAGGACGTCACCCGCACTCCCGTTTACCAGACCGCGTTTCAGCAGATGCCTTCTTCGATATCCGGCGCAGACCAGGATCGTCTGCGCGAAGAGGGCAAGGCGGCTCTAAGAGATTCCGTGGTGCCTGCGATTCGCAAGTTGCAGACATTCTTCCTCAAAGAGTACGAACCGAAGGCGAGAAACACGGTGGGTATTTCCGCGTTGCCCGATGGCGATGCCTGGTACGCGGTCCGGGTCAAGACGATGACCACCACCGACCTCTCGTCGGACCAAATCCACGAGCTCGGGTTGTCCGAGGTCAAGCGAATCCGCGCGGAGATGGAAGAGGCGATGCGCCGGACGAAGTTTCATGGCGACCTCCAAGCCTTTTTCAACTTCCTGCGCACCGATCCGCAGTTCTTTTTCAAGGACAAGGACTTGCTCTTGCTGACTTACCGGGACATTGCCAAGCGCATCGATCCGGAGCTACCAAAGCTGTTTCGCACCCTTCCGCGGATGCCTTACGGCGTCATCCCTGTTCCCGCTTACTCCGAGAAGTCCCAGACGACCGCCTACTATCAACCGGGCTCTGTCGATTCCGGGCGCGCAGGATATTTTTATGCGAACACCTACGATTTGAAATCGAGGCCGAAGTGGGAAATGGAGGCGCTCACTCTGCATGAAGCGGTGCCAGGCCATCATCTACAGATTGCCATCGCGCAGGAGCTGCGCGACGTTCCAAATTTCCGGCGCTTCGGTGGGTACACCGCGTTCGTCGAAGGCTGGGGTCTCTACGCCGAGTCGTTGGGATCGGAGATTGGCATGTACCGAGATCCTTATTCCAGGTTTGGTCAGCTCACCTATGAGATGTGGCGGGCCATCCGACTGGTGGTAGACACCGGGATGCACGCCAAAGGATGGACCCGCGATCAGGCGATTCGACTCTTCCAGCAGAATACCGGAAAAACGCAGCACGACATCGAAGTCGAGGTTGATCGTTACATCGCCTGGCCAGGACAGGCACTTGCGTACAAGCTCGGAGAACTCAAGATCAAAGAGCTGCGCGCCTACGCGACCCAGCAGCTGAGCGACCAGTTCGACCTCAGGGACTTCCACGATCAAGTGCTAGGCGCGGGACCGCTTCCGCTGTCCGTGCTCGACGCGCGAATCCGTCAATGGGTCGCCGAGCAGCGCGACAAGCAAAAGCAAGCCGCGATGAACTGATGGCCTCATCTCGCGGGAGGAGTTGGCGGCGCAGAGAACGTTGCTTGCGGAGGCCGATGCTCAGGGCTCGGCCTTCGAGGGCTGGAAGATCTCATTGAACTCAGTCAAAGCCCGGTTGAGCTGTCAACGGACATCGGTTCGTATTGTCCCTGCTTGAGCAACTCGGTCAAGCGGGAGCCGCGCGCCAGGGTCTCCTGGGTAGATTTATCCAGGTCGGATCCGAACTGCGCAAAGGCGGCGAGCTCGCGGTACTGCGCCAGCTCGAGTTTGAGCGAACCTGCGACTTGCTTCATCGCTTTGATCTGTGCCGCGGACCCAACGCGCGACACCGACATGCCCACGTTGATCGCGGGTCGCACGCCCGCGTAGAACAGGTCCGCCTCGAGGAAGATCTGGCCGTCGGTAATCGAAATCACATTCGTAGGGATGTAGGCGGCAATGTCGCCGGCCTGGGTTTCGATGATCGGTAGCGCGGTGAGGGAACCGGATCCCTCCGCTTCGGAGAGCTTGGCCGCGCGCTCCAACAGCCGGGAATGCACGTAAAAGACGTCGCCCGGATAGGCCTCGCGGCCCGGCGGACGCCTCAGCAACAGCGAGAGCTGCCGGTAGGCGACCGCGTGCTTCGAGAGATCGTCGTAGACGATCAGCGCGTGCATCTTGTTGTCGCGGTAGTACTCGCCCATCGTCACGCCCGCGTATGGCGCGAAGAACTGCATCGGCGCCGGATCCGATGCGTTCGCTGCGACCACGGTGGTGTATTCCATCGCTCCGTAGCGAATCAGCTTGTCCACCACCTGGACCACCGTTGACTGCTTCTGACCGACCGCGACGTAGATGCAAAAGACGTCGTTGCCTTTCTGGTTCAGAATGGTGTCGATCGCGATCGCCGTCTTGCCGGTCTGTCGGTCTCCGATGATCAACTCCCGTTGCCCGCGGCCGATCGGTACCAGCGCGTCCAGTGCTTTCAGGCCGGTCTGCACCGGCTCATGCACCGGCCGTCGCTTGACGATGCCTGGCGCCTTGATCTCCATCTTGCGGGTCTCATTGGATTCGATCGGACCCTTCCCGTCCACCGGCTCTCCAAGCGCGTTTACCACACGTCCGAGCGCCCCTTTGCCCACCGGCACAGAAGCGATCTGGCCCGTTCGCTTCACGGTGTCGCCTTCCCGGATCTCGAGGAAGTCTCCCATGATCGCCACGCCGACGTTGTCCTCTTCCAGGTTCAGTACGAGTCCCTTGACGCCGTTGGCGAACCCCAGAAGCTCCCCGGCTTCCGCTGCCTCGAGTCCGTACACGCGCGCGATCCCGTCTCCCACGGACAGCACGGTTCCGGTTTCCGCAACCGAAACGCGCTTTCCGTAGTGTTGGACCTGCTCGCGGATGATCCTGCTGATTTCGTCGGCCCGAATCTGCATGCTTCTCCTCTTTAGTCCCGCTTGAGCTCTTTGCGGAGCTCCTCAAGGTGACTCCTGAGCGTACCGTCGTAGACCGTGGACCCCACTTGGGCCATCACTCCTCCGAGGAGCGATGGCTCGACGCTCGCTTCGAGCAATAGCTGACGATCGGTCAGTCGCTCCAACCCCTTCTTGATGGTTCGAACCAATTCCTCCGGAAGAGGTGCGGCGCTGTTGACGCGCCCTCGCAGGCGGCCGGCGCGGGCGTCGGCCATGTCCCGAAAGAGCAAGGCGATGTCATCGAGGTGCGCAATCCGATCCCTTTCCACCAGAAGATGGAGGAAGTTCTGCAGCGTTTGAGCGGATGCTCCCTGCAATTGCAATATGGATTGCAGCACTGCCCATCGCTCGGCTCGGGTGTATGCGGGATTGACCACCAGGTCTTTCAACTCCGCGTTCTGCCTCACCACTTGCGCGATTGCTTCGAGCTGAGCCTGAATCGTCTCCAGGCCAGATCCCTCGCTTGCGAGCCCGATCAGGGCACGCGCATATCTCCGGGCAACCGACACATTGACCATGGGCGAGCGCAGATAGCATGCCGCTTCGGGCCCGGCAATCCCGCTTCACAGTCGCGGGGCGATGCCTAACCGGTGTGTTTCCGGATGCCCATGTCAGCCAGGCGAGCGGCAGTCGCCGATGGGCGATGTCCCTCAGATTGACGATGCCCCGTCGGGCCGCTCCTCAGGTTTTTGAGGTCAGTCCTCTGGGCAACCCGTCGGAATAACGCAGCTCTGCTTGGGTGGCTCTTGGCACAGCAGTCGCACTGCCCGGGCCTGACAGCTTGGTCGGGGCGGGCGCGGATCCGCTCAGGGAGTGACGGATGAATCTGCTGCGCGGAAGGTATTGGTTGGCAGTCGCCACCGTGACCATCGTCGGGTGCGGCGGAAGTTCTTTGCCCAATCCCCAACCCATCCAGGACCGGGTCGCGTTGGAAAGCTTCGCCAGTTGCCCGGCGCTTCAGAAATACATCGCGGATACGGCCGTGCTGGACATGCGCGCCCAGCTGGAATTAGCCAAGCAGTACGGGGGCGGGCCAATCGCGATGTCTGGCGGTGCACCGAGCCAGGCCGAGTCCTCGAACCCCCAGGGCCCGTCAAGCTACACCCAAACCAACGTTCAAGTTACCGGCGTGGACGAAGCGGACTTCATGAAGACTGATGGGACGAGGATCCTGGTGCTTTCGGGGAAATGGCTTTATCTCAACCAGAGCTGGCCACCGACTCAGTTGCAAACCATCAGCAAGGTAGAGATCGAGGGTTGGCCGCAGGAAATGGTCCTCGACGACAGCAACCGGGTCGTCGTTTTCTCGGCCGTCTACACTGCCTACCCACTCTCGCCGCAGCCGACGACTGGGATGAGCTGCCGTCCGATGGATTGTGGTCACTCGTATGGGACCAGCACGAAGATAACCGTCGTCGATATCGCTGATCTGGCTCATCCAAGCGTCGTTGAGCAGTTCTACTTGCCCGGTCGCTACAATACTTCTCGTCGTGTCGGGTCCGCCGTGCGTGTCGTGCTGAGCGACACATTCCATTGGCCGCCGGCCGTGAAGTGGTGGGTGGATTACGCATCAGGAATGCCTCCCGACAGGAATCGCCTCGCCCACGCCTTCGATGACCTGATGGCAAGAAACGAGGCGATCATTCGCCGGCAACCTCTCGATGCTTGGTTACCCGCCGCGAAACGAAAGTTGCCGGACGGAAGCAGCGTTGACATCGGCTACAACTGCTCGGATTTCAGCAAAACGAATGCTCCCACCCGGCTGGGCGTGGTTACCGTCGCTACCCTGGATTTGTCTCATCCGGATCGGCTGGCGCTAACCTCGATACTGGGGGAACCGGGGCAGATTTTCGCTTCGTCCACTTCGCTCTACGTTGCCTCTAATCACTGGTGGTGGTGGCCTGCGGCAGGTCAGGTCGATCATACCTATCTCCATAAGTTCGATATCACCCAGCCGGATAAGGCGGTCTACGTCGCCTCCGGCGGCGCGCGTGGAACTGTTCTGAATCAATTCTCGATGGATGAAGACTCCAACGGTTTTTTCCGCGTGGCGACGAACATCAACACGGTGGTGGCCGGTCCGAGCTTGCCCTGGGGTGGGTTAAACACCACGAACAGAGTCAGCGTGCTCGCGGAGCGCGCTGGAGCGCTTCGCCTGATTGGGCAAACAGAAGAATTGTCACCCGGAGAGAGAATCACCAGCGTTCGTTTCATCGGCCAACGCGGATTTGTGGTGACATTCCAGCGAGTCGACCCGTTGATCACGCTCGACTTGTCCGACCCGGAGCACCCGAAAAAGGTGGGTGAGCTCACCGTTCCGGGCTTCTCAACCTATATTCACCCGCTCGATGACCAATACCTTCTCACGCTCGGTCAGTATCTGCCGGAGAATGGCGATCGGCGTGCGAGGGCGATCAAGTTATCCATCTTCGATGTGACCGATCTCTCCCAGCCAATCGAGAAGTTTACCCAGCTGGTAGGAACCGCCTGGGGTTGGTCGGAAGCAGTCTCCGAGCACAAGGCATTCAACTATTTCCCCGAAAGGAAGCTGCTTGCGATTCCATTCTCTGATTGGAATTCGACCACGCCTTGCGGCACGTATTGGTGCGCATTCACCAGTGATCTGCGAGTGTTCCAGATCGACCCTGCCAGAGGAATACAGTACAAAGGGGCGGTCGAGATGAGGGATCTTTATGAGTCCGCGCACGAGTCCACCTGGAGCTACTATTGGGTGCCCTATGTTCGCCGAAGCGTGCTGGCGGACAACGTGGCCTATGCGATTTCCGACGCGGGAATCCGCGTAGCGGATGTCGACTCGCTTTCATCGACGATTCGCACGATAGCTTTTGATCGTCCGAACAACTGAGGCCAGGCAAAACACCGCTCGGGTGCCCGTTTTCGCAGCGTGCTTTCGGCTGGGTCGCCAGCGTAGACATGTGGTAGAGGCGGCGTTAATTCTTGCCCGATGTCGGAAAACGTAGCCCAGATTGAGAAACATCGAGCGGCGCTCACCGTCCATTGCTACCGGATGATGGGTTCGGCGGTCGACGCTGACGATGCGGTCCAGGAAACGATGGTCCGAGCCTGGCGAAGTCTGGACCGATTCGATGGGCGTTCGTCGTTGCGCCGATGGCTGTACCAGATCGCCACCAACGTCTGCCTCGATGCGCTGTCGGATCGCTTGCGCCGGGAGCGACCGATGGAGGCGGGTCCGCAGGGCTCGGTGAACGACCCGCTCGACGCGCGCCCACGCAGTCATTGGCTTGAGCCCATCTTGGACGCGCGTGCTCTCCCCGCGGATGGCGATCCATCTGAGCGCGCGATGCTCCGTCAGAGCATCCGCCTCGCGTTCGTCGCGGCCCTTCAGCACCTCTCGCCGAAGCAGCGTGCCGTGCTGCTTTTGACCGACGTGCTCGGCTGGTCCGCGGCGGAGGTCGCCGAAAGTCTCGAAACCTCGGTTGCCGCGGTCAACAGCGCCCTTCAGCGCGCGCGGGCGACACTGGCCACCCGCGACCTCGGCGATGCACGCGCTGACCTGTCCGACGCGCACTCGGCTCTGCTTCGTCGCTACGTCGCGGCTTTCGAGCGGTACGACGTGGACGCGCTGACGACGCTCTTGCACGAGGACGCCACGTTGTCGATGCCCCCCTATACGCTATGGCTTCGCGGCCACGAGGCAATCCGCACCTGGCTCCTGGGACGAGGCTCTGCCTGCCGCGGGTCCCGGCTGGTCCCGACTGCCGCGTGCGGCTCGCCAGCTTACGGGCAATACCGTCCCTCCGACGTCGGAGTTGGTCACCGGCCGTGGGCGCTCATCGTCCTTGAGCTGTCCGGTGATCGCATCGCCGGGATAACGTCGTTTCTCGACACCGAGACGCTGTTTCCGCAGTTCGGCCTGCCCCTGCACCTCGCTGCGTAGTCCGCGGGCCAGACCCCTCGGCGCTCTCAGCGTCGCGCCGAGCGAACCGGTCGAGTCCCTATCCTGCGCAGCAAATCGGGCGCGCTTTAGTGGTCTTCCCCGGCGCTCTCAAGCAACTTGTAGAGGGTTTTTCGATCGACCTCGAGGAGCCGGGCAGCTTCGGACTTGTTGCCGCCGGTGTGTTGAAGAACGTGCGCCGCATAACGGCGTGAAAGCTCGGCAAGGCTTGGCATGTCCCCCGCCAACCCGGTCAGCTTCTCCGGTGCATCGCCGATTGGTTCCGGGAAGTCCTGCGAACCGACGACTCCGGTCAGGTTCAATGCCAAAGCCCTGGCCACGACGTTTTCCAACTGCCGGACGTTGCCTGGCCAGTCGTAGTCCAGGAGTCGCGCGATCGCATCCTTGGTGAACACCGGCCGAACGCCGCCTCGGGCGTGAATGGATCCGAAGTGCTCCACCAGCGCGGGAATGTCCTCGCGGCGTTCGCGCAGCGGCGGTAGATGGAGGTGGACGACATCGAGCCGATAGAGCAGGTCCTCCCGGAACTTCCCTTCCTTCACCAGCGTCGGAAGCTCTTTGTTCGTGGCAGTAACTATGCGAACGTCCACTTTCACCGGCGTGCTCTCCCCCACCCGCCGGATCTCGCCCTCTTGGATCGCGCGCAGCAGTTGAGATTGAATCTTGGGTCCAAGGTCGCCGATTTCGTCGAGGAAAAGCGTGCCACTGGTAGCTTCTTCAAACAGCCCCCGTCGAAAACCCGAGGCGCCGGTGAAGGCGCCCTTGGCATGACCGAAAAGCTCGGTTTCGATCAATGACTCGGCGATCGCTCCGCAATCCACCGCCACGAACGGGCCGTTTGCTCTTTCCGAACGCTGATGGAGAACTCGAGCGACCTGTTCCTTCCCGGTGCCGGTTTCCCCCGTGATCAGAATCGGAACCAGCGTGGTCGCGGCGCGGGCAACCTGCTTGTAGACTTCGAGCAGCGCCGAGCTGCGGCCCACCAGGGAACGGACCTTCACCTGTCGGCGCAAGCTGCGGTTCTCCTCCACCAATCGCTTCTGCTCCAGCGCGCGCCTGGCCACGCGGATAAGCGCATCGACATCGAAGGGCTTGGGCAGGTAATCGAACGCTCCTCGCTGTATCGTGTCCAGGGCGCCCTCGATGTTCCCATAGGCGGTAAGGACGATGACTGCGGTGTCGGGCCAGTGTTCGCGGGTCGCACGCAGAACTTCGAGGCCGTCGGAAACGTCCGGCATCGCCATGTCGGTGAGCACCAGGTCAACCGGATCGCCGGAGGCCAACAACTGCTCCGCCCCGGCCGCATCGGACGCGGCGGAAACGCGCCCCATCGGACTCAGCAGCCGGCGGAGAAGGTCCCGTGCGTGAGGGTCGTCATCGACGACGAGGACGTGCGGCGGTTTCATGGACCCTCAGCGGCGATCTGCGCGCTCTCCTTTTTTGGGGTCGCGCGCCGTTCAATGGCGTCGGGCTCCGAGCCGGTCGGGGCGCGGACCAGCGGGAATCGGACCGTGAGCTGAGTTCCCACGCCCAGTTCGGAAACCACGGAAATGGCGCCGCCGTGGGCCTCGACGAGCCTTTTGGTCGTGGCCAGGCCGAGGCCATGCCCCGGCAGCCCGCGCGCCTCGGGCGCGCGGAAGAAAGGCTGAAACAGGGACCGTTGCGTCGCCGGACTCATACCCCTGCCGTTGTCGCTCACTTCCAGAACAGCCTCCTCAGCTTCTTTCCAGACGCGCACCGTGACCCGCGGATCGGGCCGACCAGCGGTGTACTTCACCGCATTGGAGAGAAGGTTTTGGGCAATGGACTGAAGGAGTTGACTTGGACACGCGACCAGCACCTGCGCGTCCAACAATCGTTCCAGCTCGACGCCCTCCTTTGCCGTCGTCTGGCCGACTTCAAGCAGGATTGCCGAGACCGCGGTGTCCAGCTCGCCCACGGTGGGCTCGCTCGGCCTCCCGGCGCGGCAAAACCGCAGCAGCGCTTCGACCATCTCCGCCATCCGGGCAGCGCTCGCCTCGGCGAGAGCCAGCATTTCGCGCACTTGCGGATCCACGATCGAGTTCGATCGTCGGATCAGCGTCAGGTAACCTTTGAGCGGTGAGATAGGGCTGACCAGATCGTGCGCCACGCGGCTGGTGAAAGAATCCAGCTCCTGATTCCGGCGGTCGAGCTCGGCCAGCTGTGCCTGAATGGTCGCCTGTTGCCGGCGCAAGAGCGCAGTCACCTGCCAACCCACCAGCAACGAGATGAGGATCGCGAGCCCGGCCGCCATCGCCCCGGCATAAGTCGTGCGCAGCCGGATTTCTTGGAGATGCCGGAGCATCTTGGTCGTCACTTCGGCATTCTTTTGGGAGAGCTGTTCCGCCCGAAGATTGAGCGCGGCGGTGATTGGGCGGATCTCGCTTACCAGGTGCCGGCGGGCCCGATCCGCCTCCTTGCGGTTGGAAAATGTCACTGCTTTGCGAACCTGCGCCGCGAGCGAGTGACTGGTGTTGTTGAACTCGGTCCAAATCTCAGTCTCAGCTGGTGGCAGATCCCGGGTGTAGTCCTGGCTTGCCAGGCTGATGTCATCGAGGATTCGGGCCATCCGCTCGTCGGCGGAGTTGCGCTCCTGCTCCGTAGTTCCGCGGATGTGGGAATCGACGGCGGACTCGAGATTGAGCGCGTCGACCCGGATTCGGCCGATCAACACATCCCGGGTCAAGGCCTGGCTGACCAGCGCGTCCTCCTGCTCGTTCGTCCGAACATCGCCCCACAGGGTGAAGACGGCGACCGCTGCGAGCAGCGAAACGACGAATAGGAAGCTGGCTCTAAAGCCTCGTATCGAAATGCGAGAGTCCAAATAAGCCACAGCTAGCATACCCCCAGCAAAGTCCACCTCGTGGACGACCGTCGCGGCCTGCCGGCGGACCGTGGTTCGAGGGCCAGGACCGCGTACGTTCTGACGCAGGCGGGTTCGAAAGATGTGGGGAAATAGTCCCCAGCGGTTGCGCACCGTTGAGGATCGGCTCCCCAAACCCCGCGGGCTTCTCGTCTCAAGAGGGTTGGCACGGGCAATGCTTAGCACACTCCGACGGCTGCATTTCGCGCCGTATTCTGATCTTGGAGTGTATTCATGAAGCGGCTCATTTCAGTGTTGGTCCTGACGTTCTCCTTCGCGGTATTCGCGCAAGGTGCGGCAACCCCGGCGAGCGAGAAGCCCGCCGCCGAAAAAACCGACAAGAAAGCCCATAAGGGCGACAAGAAGGCCCATAAGGGCGAGAAGCACGAAAAAGAAGGCGAGAAGAAGCCGGATATGGCGAAGTAGTCGAAGCAGTGCTTTTCAGCTTGAGTCGGGCGCTTTCCCATTCGGGACGGCGCCCGATTCATTCCGTGCCGATCGGCACTTTTTCGCCCAAAAACCGCGGCGCCGGTCTGGCGAGCACCATCATCAGGGCCAGAGTTCTCGAAAAGAGCTCGCGCCCCTCGTAATTCAACGGGCCAACGGCGCTTTCGTCCGCTGCGACGCCATTGGCCTCCATGCCGAGCGAGTTGGCGATAAACAGGGCGCGGGGTAAATGAAATCCCTGCGTCACCAGAACGGCCCGACGAACTCCGAAGACCTCTTTGGCTCGATAGCAGCTGTCGTAGGTGGAGAATCCGGCGAAATCCCGGGCCACGGCGTCTGGGGGAACTCCGTGGAGGATGGCATATCGGCTCATCGCTTGGGTCTCGTCATGCGCGCGGATCGAATTGTCGCCACTCACCAACAGCTTCTCGACTTTTCCGATTCGGTACAGCTCGACCGCCATGTCGAGACGTTCCGCGAGCATCGCCGAGGGTCGCCCGTTGTGAGCCAGCCCCGCTCCAAAAACGAGCGCTACTGGTGCGCTGGGCACTTGGGACGCGCCAAATATCCGCTCGGCGTACCTGGCGCGAACGTAGCAGGAGGTGCCGCCAATGACCGCGCCAAGTCCCGACAGCCACCAGATCAGTCCCCGTGCGAAGCGCTTCGAGAGATGCCAAGGCATGCCGGATCACGATAACCGATTGGCCGGACTGCGCTGCCGGTGCGAACTGCCTGTTGACCTGTAACCGCAGCGCCAGTATAGGGTCCCCGCCCGCTTTAGAGAGCGGAATGACCTTCAACGCATGGCATCTCTCCGCGACATCCGCAAGCGCATCCGCTCTGTGCGCAACACGCAGCAAATCACCAAAGCGATGAAGATGGTTGCCGCCGCCAAGCTGCGCAAAGCACAAGACGCGATCATCGCGGCTCGCCCCTACGCGCAGATGCTCGATCAGATTATTTGCGAGGTGGTGGCGCGCAACGAAGAGGTGGTCCATCCACTGCTGGTGGCGCGACCGCCGAAGAAGGTGGAAATCGTCGTCCTCACGTCGGATCGCGGGCTCGCGGGGGGATTCAATTCGAACGTGCTCCGCCGCGCCTCGCGGTTCATTCACGACCACCAGCAGACCTATGCTCAGATCGAAATCTCGACGATCGGCCGCAAGGCCTACGACTTTTTCCGTCGCCGGAAGCTGCCGGTTCGCAAGGATTTTGCCGGGTTGTACTCGCAGCTGAGCTACCGGGCCGCGGCGGACATCGCCGCGGAGTTTGCCGCCCATTTCATCGCCGGCGAAGTAGATTCCGTTTTTCTCCTCTACAACGAATTTGTCTCGGCGATCAGCCAGCGCATCACCCTCGTCCAGCTTCTCCCCGTGCTGCCGCCCGAGCGTGGCGTCGGGGGAATTGCGCCAGTGGACTTCAAATACGAGCCGGACATGGCGAGCGCGCTGGAAAAACTCGTTCCCCAGGCGCTGACGATCAAGTTCTACCGCGCTCTTCTGGAAAGCGTGGCCAGCGAGCAGGGCGCGCGGATGAGCGCAATGGAAAAGGCCACCTCGAATGCCGCGGAGATGATCGACCGTCTGACGCTGTTCTACAACCGGACGCGCCAGGCGGTGATCACCAAGGAACTGATGGAGATCGTTTCCGGCGCCGAGGCACTCAAATAGGAGGCAGTCCGAATGTCAGCAACGGTGCACAGTGTGGGCAGAGTCACCCAGGTCCTCGGGCCGGTGGTGGACGTAGAGTTCCCCACTGGGTCGCTTCCCGAGGTGTACACCGCCCTGAAGCTGAGCAATCCGGGCATCTCGAACCAGGCGGACAACTTGACCGTGGAGGTGGCGCAGCACCTCGGTGAGAACACGGTGCGCTGCATTGCGATGGACACTACCGACGGGCTCGCCCGAGGTCTCCCGGTGAAGAGCACCGGAGCTCCAATCCAGGTGCCGGTGGGTAAAGAAACGCTGGGTCGAATTCTGAACGTGGTGGGCGAGCCGGTGGATGAACGAGGCCCGGTCCGGGCGACCAAGTACTATCCGATCCACCGGTCGCCTCCTCTATTCACCGATCAGGACGTCCGGGTGCAGGCGTTCGAGACGGGGATCAAAGTGATCGACCTTCTCGCCCCATACACCCGAGGCGGCAAGATTGGTCTGTTCGGAGGGGCCGGCGTGGGCAAGACCGTGCTGCTCCAGGAACTGATCCGAAACGTTGCCAAGGAACGCGGCGGTTTCTCGGTGTTCGCGGGCGTCGGCGAGCGCACGCGCGAAGGCAACGACCTCTACCGCGAAATGCAGGAGAGCGGTGTCATCCGCACCGACAAGCTTGAGGAGAGCCAGTGCGTGCTGGTCTACGGACAGATGAACGAGCCTCCCGGCGCGAGAGCGAGAGTGGCGCTTTCGGCTCTCTCGATCGCGGAATACTTCCGAGATGAGGAGCGCAAGGACGTACTGCTGTTCATCGACAACATTTTCCGCTTCACCCAGGCCGGCTCCGAGGTTTCCGCGCTCCTTGGGCGAATGCCGTCCGCGGTGGGTTATCAGCCAACGCTCTCGACCGAGATGGGTGAGCTCCAGGAGCGGATCACTTCGACCAAGAAGGGATCGATTACCTCGGTTCAGGCGATCTACGTGCCGGCGGATGACTTGACCGACCCAGCTCCGGCAACGGCGTTCGCCCACTTGGACGCGACCACGGTGCTCTCCCGCGCGCTGACCGAGCTCGGCATTTATCCGGCAGTTGATCCTCTCGACTCCACCTCGAGAATTCTCGACCCACAGGTCGTTGGGCCGGAGCACTACGCGGTGGCGCGCAAGGTCCAGACGATTCTGCAGCGTTACAAAGAATTGCAAGACATCATCGCCATCCTCGGGATGGACGAGCTTTCCGATGACGACAAGCTCGCGGTGGCGCGCGCGCGCAAGATCCAGCGCTTTCTTTCTCAGCCTTTTTTCGTTGCCGAAGTCTTCACCGGAAAGCCGGGTCGATACGTCAAGCTCGCCGACACCATCAAAGGCTTCAATGAAATCGCCGATGGGAAGCACGACGAGCTGCCCGAGTCCGCCTTCTACATGGTCGGCGGTATTGACGAGGCGGTGGAGAACGCAAAGAAGTTGGCCGGCTGAGGTCGAGCAATGGCGAAGCTGAGCATCGATGTGGTCACCCCCGAGCGACGGGTGGTCGCCGTGCAAGCGGACGAGGTCATCGCCCCAGGCGCGCGCGGCCTGTTCGGCGTGCGGCCGGGTCACACGCCCTTTCTGTCGCTGATGGAGCCCGGAGTCCTCACGTTGCGCGAGGGAGCGACCACCCAGCAATTCTTTGTCGCGGGAGGCTTTGTCGAGGTAAGCAACGACAAGATCCTTGTTCTCGCGGATCAGGCAGAGCCGGTCACGGCGATCGATGTTGACGCGTCAAAGAATCGGCTGCTCGCCGCACAAGAGCATCTGAAGACCTTGAGCGCAGAAGATGCGCGGTTCCAAATCGAAACCGCAACCGTGAGGCGCGAGACGGCTCGGATGGCTGCAGCAACCCGCCGGTAGGGAGCGAGTAGCTGGCTGGGGAAGCTGCTTGCCGCATTGGGCGGTCCGCGCGGAGCCCAAGGGGCTTTACAGCAATTCCACCGCTCCGCACATTACTCAAGGGTCGAGCCGGGGGCACCGGATGGAAAACCTCGTCGAGCAGCCGGGGGCCGTCTTAGCCGGGAAACAGACGGATCGGGAAACGCTGGAAACGATTCGGACGACAGAACTGCTCAAGGAGCTGTTGCACGCGCGGCTCGAGCTCAAGGAGGAGCTGCTGCGGGCAAAGAGCGCGGGCATTTTACTGGGCAGCTGCGTTGGTTTACTGATCTGCGGTATCAGCGTGGCTTTCGTCGGGCTAGCCCTCGCGCTTCCCATCGCCGAACCGGCGTCCGCGTTCATCGTTGCCGGGTTCTTGCTCGGGGTAGCTGCGGTTTGCGGTATCGCTGGCTACCGTGGTCTTCCCAAGAGGCCAATGCAGAAGACGCAGCAGCGAATCAAGGAAGATCTGGCGCTTGCCCGGGAGCGGCTCGCATGAACGAGGCTCGAGAGCAGGCGGACAGGGCGGCGGACCGGATTCGATCCGAGCTGCTCGCGACTCTTCACGAGCTCGACCGCCGGCGTCACCACGCCTTCGAGAAGCACTTCACCCTGGTGATGGCGGTCGCCGGGTGTGCCGTGGTGGCCGCCGGCATCGGCCTCGCCCTCGCCGTTGCCCGCGCGCGCTCGCGCCGCGAGAGCTCCTTCGGCGCGCGCCTGCGAGAGCTGACCCGAGCATGGAAAGCCCCAGAGCCGCTCGCGTATTCAGGCGCCCTCCCGGTCGTGTCTGCCGCCGCCGCCCGCAAGTTGGCGACCGTCGTGGCGGTGACATTCGCGGCCCAGCTCGCCCGGTGGAGCGCGCAGCGGTTGTTGCCATCGGGTTTGTCCCGCTAAAGCGCGGCAGTTCCCGAACGAGCTCTTGCCGTTGGTCTGGATGTACGCCCACCAAGCAGGCGCGCACACGAGTTGTGATCAAGGCAAGTGTCAGGTACAAAGCAATCCCAGCGCTGCCTTGTTCTCCCTCCTGATTCTCGCCCTGGCGTCAGCAAGCCCGGTCTCCGGCCAGGCGGAAGCATCGGTTCTGTCGGTCCCCGAAGCCCCCGCCCCTGAGTTCTACGTTCCGTTCGGGTGCGGTCGAAAGTTTCAGGTGTCGCAAGCGCACGCGACCGGAAGCCATCTGATGAACGACACCTGGGCCTGGGATTTCAGAATGCCGTCTGGCGTCCCGATTGTTGCCGCGGCAGACGGCACGGTGCGCCTGGCTCGAGGCGACAGCACAAAGGGGGGGTGCGATCCTTCATTTGCTGGCGAAGCGAACTACGTCGTCATTTCGCACGCCAATGAGCTGGAAACCCAGTATTTGCATTTGGAGAGCGTGGTCGTGACCGCGGGGGACAAAGTGAAGGAGGGAGATCTGCTCGGGTATTCCGGGAAGACGGGATGGGCCTGCGGCTCGCATCTTCATTTCAAAGTGGCGCGCTCGGATGGGTCTGGATGGAACAATCCGTCCATTCCTTCGCGAATCAAAGAATACGGGGACCCAGTGGCCGAAGCATGGGTGGCTGCGCCTCGATGCGATCCGGTTCGGTTGGCTGCCCTTGAGCCGAAAAAATCGGTCGATCCCTCCAAGACGAGCGCGGCCGTTGCCCTTGGCCACGGGCAGAGCACTTCGGTCATTTCGGCATCGGCAGCAGTGGGCAGCCCTCCAACGCTTTCGTTCCCGGATACAACGATGATCGTTGGAGCACCCCCAAAGATGGGGAAGTCGGACCCGCCCGCCGAGCCGCGCCCATCTCAGCCTGTCGCCACCGGCACGGGCGCAACCGAGTAGGACTTAGTTGGCGGGCCCAAGGGAAACAGTTTGAGGCGTCAAAGAGCGCGCCGGGATAGACTGCGCGACGGCAAAGGCGAGACGTGCAGACGACGGCCCACTCACTATCGGTCGCCATTTTTCCGCT
>WNEZ01003426.1_pt1 | contig 20473 bp, 20 predicted proteins | sample 5400521 | NCBI WGS metagenome assembly WNEZ01 (sample SAMN13153339, study PRJNA577476) | soil metagenome | isolation source: 120 cm saprolite under Douglas fir tree site 2 hole 1 replicate 1 | place: USA:California | collected 2015-04-18 | reverse complement strand
TCTTTCTCGGCTGGACAGAGCTCGGATCCATCGACTTCTATGTTCGCCAGCTGCGGGATATGAAGTTATCCGTGAGCGTCACGAGTCTGAGCGAAAGCCGCTTCGTGCAGTACTGCGAGCTCTGCGGTTGGGCCCTGGCGCGCGCGCATGCCCGCTCGGGCGATCCCGCGCAGGTCAGCGGCTACCTGGGCGCAAATGATACGTTCGACCGGGCGATTGCCTCGTTCGCCGAGGCATATGCAGATCAAACCGAACGCGATCACGCCGCGCTCCTGGGCGCAGCCCAGGCCGGACGTATACCCACCCAGACCGGGGTGAAATCCCGGTAGATAGATCGTGCAGTTATGCTGGTGCTCACAGGAGGACCGGAAAGGAAGAAGAAGATGTCATACGCGCAGCCGCGACAGTACAGCGCGCTACAGGGACAGGGAGTCCCGGATGGCGTCCTGGTTGGGCAGGCTCAGGCAGGCGATCAGCGCGCCTTTGAGTTCCTGGTGAGTCGCTACCACCGCCCATTAGCGAACTACATCCTGGGTTTTCTCAAAGATGGCGAACAGGTCTATGATGTGCTCCAGCAGGTGTACCTCCAGCTCTATGTTTCCCTGCCGATCCTGTTGACCAATGTGTCGCTCAAGGGCTGGCTCTTTCAGGTGGCCCGCAATCGCTGCCTGGATGAGCTGCGCAGGAGACGCCGGCGCGCCGAGACTTCTTTCTCGACCCTCGCGTGGGAGTACAGCGAGGAGGACCTGTCACCGATCGAAGCGATCCCCGACCCCGATCCGCTGCCGGAAGAGGTTGCCGAGGAGATCGACCTGTATTGTACGCTGCAAGAGGCTACTGCTTCACTGCCGCCGAAAGTTCGCTCGATCGTACGCCTGCGCTGTTTCAAGCAATTGACCTTCTCGGAGATCGGGCGGATGCTCAACATGCCGCAGACGACCGTGAAGACCTACTTCTACCGCTCTCTGCCGCGCTTGCGCAGAGCGCTCGCGGGCAGCACGCACCTTGCAGCCGTCTCGTAGTGTGAACCCTGTAGGCTTTTTTACGCACCAACCAACGCTTCCCTTCACAGTGTGATCATATCATGCAGGAAGAGAGCAAAATCTTTGCCCCAACTGAATGGGGTGAAACGCTCGTTTTTTCGTTGTCATTCAACAAGAAAGAGGATCAACATGCAACAACTGATTGGTAACTTCCGTACGATGTTTTTGGTTCGCGGCTTCGCCGCCGTTCTGTTCGGCATACTCACGCTTGTCTGGCCGGGAATATCGCTGACCGTCCTGGTGCTCCTGTTCGGCGTGTTCGCCGTCATCAGCGGAATCACCGCCGTGGCGGGTGCCCTGCGGAACAGGGGAGAGCAGGGGTGGGGATTGCTCTTCTTCGAGGGCATCCTGGGTATCCTGGCGGGGGCGGTTGCCCTGGTCTGGCCGGGCATCACAGCGCTCGCTTTCCTCTACCTGCTGGCGGCCTGGGCGATCATTACCGGCATTATGGAACTCGTCGCACCGCTCTCATTCCCAATGAGCTTTGGGCGCGGTCTGCTGATGGCGCTGGCCGGAGTGGTATCGGTCATCTTCGGCATTCTTATCGCTGCTCAACCCGCATCCGGGCTACTCGCCGTGGTCTGGTTGATCGGTGTCTACGCGATTGTGTTTGGGGTCATGTACATCGTGGTATACTTTGAATCACGCTCACTGGCTTCGAGTTTGGCCTGAACAACATCCGTAGAGGCGACTTCCTGCTCGCGATCTACCCCGCATGGAGCTGGATCGCGAGCGGGGACCGCAGTTCTCCTAGAAAAGGACCGTTGGAACAAGGAGAGGAACATGCAGCAGGCTGGCAGAGACGAAAACGGAGGGGAGCAGGCGCCTACAATAGCTGAAGGAAGCGGACAAGCTGCGGTACGCACTCCGGAAACGCAGCAGCGACGAAAGAAAGTAGTCGGATGCCTTCTCCAGGTGTATGCGCTGCAGCTCACGCTGTTTGGACTGCTGGCCTGGTTCGTCCACGTCCATCCCATCCTGCCGCTCGATGTAGCGATTACACGCTCATTTCAACAGAACCAGGCTCCGTGGCTGCGCATTACGATGCTCGCCATCAGCTATCCGGGGAGTTCACTCCTGCTGCCTGCCCTCATACTCCTGACGGCGGTGGTGTTCTGGGCGGTGGGCGCTCGTTTAGAAGCGGTGTTCGTGGGAGGGCTTTCGACCGTCAGTCTGCTCCTCAACCTCCTGCTGAAAGTCCAGGTCAGTCGACCACGCCCAACGGCGAATCTCGTACACATCATTCAGGCAGCGGTGGGATATAGCTTCCCCAGCGGCCACGTGATGGCCTACATCGCGTACTGGGGACTGCTCTTCGCCTTCGGCATCATCCTCTTCGAGGGAAGACATTGGTGGCGTACTGCCCTCCTGATCACCTCAGCCGTGTTCGTGGTGCTGATCGGCCTCTCCCGCATCTACCTGGGAGACCACTGGGCCAGCGATGTCCTGGGTGCCTACCTGATCGGCGGAGTCGTGTTGGGCCTTGCCGTGGGTGTCTATCTTCCACTGAAAGAGCGCGGCGTGTTGGAGACGCCGAAGGCGCGTGCCCGTATGAAGGAAAAGAAAGCGTTCAGGTCATTTTCGACTAAGGGAGGGTTTTAATGTCCTCAAATACTACTGATACCGCACCTGGGAAGGCATCAACTGATGCGCCACCTTCTGGCCGCGCCCGGTCGAGGAGACTCATCACTGCATTGACAATCCTGGCGGTTCTCGCCATCGGATCGGTTGCCCTGTATGCCATTTCATTGATCGTCACGGCGGTCATACTCCTGCTGCTTTCCGCACTGCTCGCCTACCTCAACTATCCGCTGGTGCTGTTTTTCCAACGCCGCCTCCCACGGCCTCTGGCCATCGCCGTTGCCTATCTGCTGGTCACAAGTGTCCTGGCCGTGGTCATCTTTATCGTCACCTCCTCCCTCATTCGGCAAGCATCCGCGCTCGCGCAATCCATCCAATTCCTGTTGAGCCCGGCTGGAGCGCGTCAGACGCAAGCGTTCTTTGGCTTTCTGGGAAAGCTGGGCATTACCACAGAGCAGGTGGCCCTGTTCAAGAACCAGCTGCTCTCTCAAGCGCTGGGCGCACTCTCCGGGCTGCTTCCTTTCCTGACCGGGCTGTTCGGGAACATCATCGACTTCATCATTGTGATCACGCTCAGTGTCTACTTTGTCCTTGACGGCGCGCGTATCATTCGCTGGCTCAGCCTCAAAACGCCGGCACCCGCCAGGGGCACCATCACCTTCCTGTTGCGCACCCTCGATCAAAGCCTGGGCGGGTATTTTCGGGGGACGTTGCTGCTTGCGCTGATTGGCGCCCTGTGTACCGGAGTTCTGCTCGCGCTGCTGCATGTCCCCTATGCAGCGTTGCTGGCAGTGCTCTTCTTTCTCCTGTACTTTGTCCCGGTGATAGGGACCTATGTGATAGCAGCGGCGTGTATCCTGGCGGCTCTCCCACAGGGGTGGGTGGTGGTGCTGATTGTGGCGCTTTTTATGGTGCTGCTCCTGGGGATTGTGATGGGAGTGATACTCGCACCACGCATTTTCAGCAGTACCGTTGGAGTTCATCCCATCGTGGCCATTTTCGCGCTCTTCGCCGGCGCAGAACTCTTCGGCTTGCTTGGAGGGTTTTTCGCGATCCCGGTGGCTGGCGTGCTCCAGCAGATCATCGTGGCTCTCTGGCACAGGTGGGAAAATGAGCATCCCAAACAGTTCCCGCCAGAAGAGTTGCTCCCTCAATAATCAGCTCTGTTGCCGGGACAACAGGTCACTCAAAGAGATACACCCGCCCCCGGTGTCAGGTCCTGACGATGAGTTGAGGCAGCCTGATGAATTTTGACGACCGAATAGGTTAATCGTGCTCATGGGGACGCAAGCGTCCCCACCGTTCTGTAGGGACAAGGAGTGGGGTGGAGTGGATGAGGGGGCCTTGTGCTTGTCCTCGTGGGAGAGCGACCATCAGGCCTCACGGAACCCAGGCTAATCGCGTTGCCACTAGGACAAGCACAAGGCCCCCACTCATCCCCACATCCACCCCTTGTCCCTACAGGATGGAGGCGGACGTTTCTAGCTATTACCCGATTCGGTTGTCAAAGATCATTAGGGAAGCGCTGCAAGCGCCAGGTTTCTGCTTTGGAGGTATTCCATCTATGGAGAATGATGCATTGTTACAAGCGTCGCGTAAGAAGCCGCCACCAGGGAAGGTGATCGTAGTAGCCTTGCTAGCAACACATGGTCTATTCCTGATCATCATAGGCTTGATCGCTTTTTTCGGTGGCTTCGTAGGTGTCCATGACCTCTCGAACGGTCACGCTACACCAGGGGCTATTATCGCTGTTCTGGGAGCGTTTCTGGCGTGGATTTTTCTCCTGGGAGGGATTGTTTCCTTTCTTTGCGCTCAGGGCTTGTTGACGTGGCAGCGCTGGGCATTCTGGTCGACGATTGCCCTGGAGGTCACCAATCTGATTGTGGGAGGTTGCGCGCTGATGCTGCGGCTGTTCGCCCCGTGGCCCATTGCTTTGAGCATGAGTGTTGCAGGGGGTATCCTCCTTTATGTGCTGATAGCGATAGGCCCTCGCACGCTTTCCCACTAAGCAAAAGTTTCACGCCTCTTCCCACGCTTTTCTTCACGCGCTCCGCTTAAGCTGTGAATGTACTCGAGCGCTGCATAGCAGAGTGGACTCTGTTCCATGTGTGATCACATGGTCAGGCGCTCTCCAGTACACAGGGCAATTGGTGCGGGTACATGTCCCGGCCCATGAGCACGGTTCCAGGATAGAGACTCGTGGCTGCGCCCTCGCAAATTTAGCCTGATAGAAAAGAAGGAGAAACATCACATGGCAAACATCATCGAAACCGCGCGTGCCGAACACGCATACAACAAGTACATCAAGGGACTAGAGTCCGTGGCCGGGCTTGTCGAGACCCTCAGCGGGCCGGGTCCTTTCACCATCTTCGTTCCCACGGATGCCGCATTTGACCGCTTGTCCGGCGACCAGCAGGCCAACCTGTTCGCGGACCCTGGCAAACTGGCCAAGGTGCTCAAGTATCACATCGTGCCGGGGTATTATACGGCGGACGACCTGCTCGATCGCCTCTTCCTCAAAACGCTCGAGGGGCAGCGGCTCAGAGTGTGGTCGGACGTCTCAGAGATTCCGGTGGGGGAGGAAGACATCGCTACCGCCGGAGACGCGCTGAACTATATCAGTTCAGACACGGTAACCACCTCTGTGCGAGAAAGCATCAAGATCAATGGTGGGCATATGCTTCAGGCGAACGTGATCGCGGACAACGGCATTATGCACGTCATAGACAAGGTGCTCATCCCACAATTCACCATGCTCTAAAAACAGGTAGCACACCGCTCGTTCCGGGCTGCACGGCTCTATCTGAGCCTGGATATTACCCGGAACGAACGGGTGGCAGCAGCAACTTCTCAAGAAGTGAGAGGGAAGGGAACCTTCCTTTTTATTGCTTCATATAATACAATCGCATGTAATACAACCGTATGCGCACAGAGAGGAGCAGCACATGTTTGAAGTAGTCTACAGGATTACCGCCCTGGTCAAAAGCGACGGGCAAGGGCAGCGCGTCTTTCACGTCACGGAGGGAGACGCACCCGCCAACGACGCGGAGTTTTTGTCCCGCCTGGCGACAATATACCAGCAGGAGGTGTACGCAACGCTGCAAGCCGGTGATGACTTGACGGTCGCGGTTCGGCTCGACCTTCCCCCCAGGGAGGTGGAACGAACCGTTCACCTGCGCCAGGATCGGCTCTTTGAGGGGGAGGGTATGCCGCAGCCGACAGCGGACCCGCTTCCCTTTATGCGGGCGTTCTATGAGCCATTTATGCAGCGAGTGAAACCAGGCGATGTCTTCACGATCACGTTCCGGGTGCAGCGCCCCTAGAGAGCTGGTCAAGCTCCTGCGTAAAATGCTACTACGAAGAGCGCTTGCATGTTCCGCTCCGCCTCCGCCGCGCTACTGGGATAGCGCTTTTTTGCCGCGCCAGGAGTTCTTGAAGAACGCATTCCACCCCATCACGTCTGTGCGCACGAAGCAAGACGCTGATTATGTCTTCATGGTATCCCCTTGAAAAAGTTTCCCACCTTTCTTCGTGTAGTATGTGTGAAGTAACTCCATAGATACCCATGCGTAATTGCTGTGTCTTTGCTGCTGCTGATAGGACCAGTAGACAACCATCCTCTTTGGATTGGCACTTATCCGTCTTGCCAACGCTGCTGCGCAGCTAGCAAAGAAGTCTGGGGGACTTCTGCGGAGCACTCAGGCAAGACGAAAGGAGAAAGGCAAAAAATACATGCCCACATTGCACGCGCCCGAAGTACTACAGAGAGCTGATACATCGATGACTGCCAGGCATCCCTGGTGGCGTGCACTCGTGCTCTGTCTGCTCTTGCTGCTCTCAGTCGTTATCTATTTCCTGCTCATCGGTGCAACTCCGCGAATCGATGGGCAAACAGTACCATTTTTGCATATCTGGATGATCAGTTTTCTCCCCTATTTTGCCGGCTGTGCTTTCGTGTTGGCCACGAAACCGATCACGGGCCACTGGCAGCGGGTCGAAGTTGGCATAATCTTGCTGGGAGCGCTTATTCTACGCGCAATGCTCCTTCCGCTGCCTCCTGTGCTATCGCGTGACTCATGGCGTTATCTCTGGGATGCCCGGGTCACGCTACACGGCTTCAGCCCCTATGTGTATGCGCCCGTGGATAAAGCTCTGCGGCCTTTGCTCGATAACGTGCTCTTTCCCAATAGCCGTTTTCGCACCGCTCCCACGATCTATCCACCTGGTGCACAGGCTATCTTTTTATTGAGTTATGTACTTGCTCCGGCCAACTTATTTTTCCTCAAGGGTATATTTCTCATCTTCGATATGGTCACCTGCATGGCACTCCTCGTACTGCTCAAACGGAAAGGACTCGATCAGCGCCGAGTCATGCTCTATGCCTGGTGCCCATTGCCCATCGTCGAATTTGCCATTCAAGGGCATGTCGATGTCATCACCCTGACGTTTACTCTCCTCGCGGTACTCTCGGCAGCCAGTACCAGTGTACGCGGACGTGTGCTGACCGGCTTCCTCACCGGCTTCGCTGCGCTTACCAAGATTTACCCCATCCTCCTGCTTGCTGTAGTCCTGCTTGCCTTGCCTGACGGTGAACGCGACGTAAACAACAGGGGCATGGCTCTCCTTCGAAAGGGGTTGAGCCGTAACGCTCCCTTGCTTATCACCTGTTTTGCGACGATCCTCCTCGGCTATCTGCCCTATCTCATCCTGGGACACGGGCAGGTGTTCGGCTTTTTTGCCACCTATACCGGCCAGCAGGGCCAGAATGCAGGGGTGACGCAGCAAATTGTTCACTGGCTGGGCGATCAATTACATATACCCATCAGTACGACGATCACACTTGAATATATCGTTGATTTGCTGCTCGTAAGTGCTGTATCACTGATCGTATTGGTAATGCGTTTACGCAAGCGCATTAGTATAGAAGTTGGTGTGCTCTTACTATATGGGGTTGTGCTCTCTGTCTCCTCCCACGTGTTTCCCTGGTATACCACTACGTTATTGCTCTGGATGCCTGTTTTAGTCGGCCCACTATGGACTCGCGCGGGACTGAGCGGCAGGAACCTGGCAATTATTGCAGTCTGGTACTTCACCGTCACTTCCCTGCTGGGCTACTTCTTTAATTCCGATTGGACTCTCTATTACAGGCTTGTCTATACGCCTGTGATGATCGCGCTAGGCATAGCAGCGATCATCGGAGTGCTGAACCATGTGACACTCCGCGACGGCTAAAGCCGTGCAGCTTCTTCCACCCCTCCGTAGTCGGCTTCCAGAGTACCTGAAGCGTCGCTTCTACTCTAGTGGGGGCCGTAGTTGGGGAGGGATAGAGAGGGAAGGCGTACCCATCCGACGCCTCTTCCCTTTGTGGGGTTGAGTAGGGGCCGGTCGTCCGTGACTGGATCGCCCGTACCCCCCTCACGCGAACCGTGCTTGCTGTTTTCACCGCACACGGCTCTCACCTTCCCCTGTTTCATGATCATATGGGTTTCGGGACAGCATCAGCACATCCCACTTTCCCCTGTGATCTTGTCTCAGGTTCCGCTAGCCCACTTCCTCCCAAGTAGAGTTGGTTTCGTCACAGTTCCCTGTGCTTATCCCTCTACCGGTACCGTTTCAACGGTCTGCACAAGCCATTACAGCCGTACGTTGAGTAATATTGGGCCTCCGTCACCATGCAGGTGCTTCCACCTGTTTAGGTGATCCCGCATTTACAGCAGAATGAGTTTCAGCGTGCTCCAGGTCACCCGTTCGTCCGTGTGTACCTCTCGTAGTGAGAGTATGCCAGATCGGTTGGATAGAGGAGTAGCACCGCCTTATCCCTCTACGATCTGGTCCAGCGTTTCAGCCATCTTTCGCTGGTGTCGGCATAGAGACCATTCGGACTAGGTTTCAAGAAATCCATCTTTGACCATACACGCTTTGCGCTGGCAGCTCAGGGCGTCGATGACTCGCCCTTACGCTATCTTTTCCTCACATGCTCTACTCCCCTCCCCCTTTCGAGGTTCAAGCCTTTCGGCAAGGATAAGTGAGGTGCGCAGAAGGTTTTCCAACAACCTTCACAACATTTGTTGCGCTCAGTTTCTACCGCCGATGCGGCGCACCGGTGCCATGCCCGTTGCTGTTTCCATGCCTACTTGCTGGAGCAATGGATGGTTGCTCGAAGCTTTTGGCATCCTGGGAGCCAACAACACCTGAGTCTTTCAACTCCCTCTCTGTCTCACGAGGAGGCAGAGGAGCGTGAGGCTTTTCCTGAGACGGATAGCGTGCGATGAGCCGTTGCCCGATGCGGAGGCTGGCATTTCTGTCGGCATGGCCGCGCATACCGCACGCGGGACATAGCACCAGTGGAGCACCCGGCGTATAGCCTTCGGCCACTTCGCCCTGCGCATAGCGCATGACCTGTGCCCCACAGCGGGCACAGACTCTGCTGGTATTCCTGGGGTTGACGCGGGTGGTGATGATGCGCTCGTTCCACGCCTTGTATTTGGCATACTGGAAGATGCGCCCCTTCATCCAGAAAGCCCGTTTCCTGTTGCCCCGGCGGCTATACTTGCCTTTCGTTGGTTTGAGGGTGCCCAGGTGTTCAAACACCAGAATCGTCGCCCCGTGCTCCTGGGCAAACTGGACAACCCGTCTACTGACGAGGTGGGCGACCTGCTCATCGCGTGCTCGGATCTTGCGCCACAGGGCGGCATTGTCCTGCTCGCCTGCGGCAATGATGCCAGTCCTGGCCCGGTTGCGTGCAATCCGTCCAAGCAGTTGCTTCCTAAAGCCGGCTATCGCATTGCCCCCGTCGATGAAGCGGGTAGCAAGGATCGAACCTTCAACGGTCTGGATGGTGCACACGGCCAGGTGCTCGCCGAGGTTCAGATCGACGGCACAGATATTCGTTTCCCCATGTGTTGTGACTTGTTGCTCAATGTTTGCAGGACGGCTGAACTGCTTCTCCACGGGGGTATGTACCCACCAATGCTCGCCATGCCGCACAAGTTGCGGGCTTCCCAACTCGGTCCCATCGGTAGGCAAGTCCCGCCCGGTGATGCGGACCTTGAGCCAGCTCCAGCAGGACCCCGTCCAGACTTTGAGCACGATGCTGCTCGCTGTCCGCTCTTTCCACATGCCAGCATACAGCGTAGCGGACTTGTTCCAGGAACGGGGAGGCACGGGCGGGCGCTCGGTGAACGTCTTGCCCCTGGTGAGAGCTTGTTCTTTGCGTTTGCGCCACTTCGAGAGATGCGTATGAAACGAGCGGGCCGAGCCAAGAGCGGCATGAATCGCAGCACGCCGGAACAGCGCCGGGATATGCTCGGCTATGGCGGAAAGAGGCATGACCGGGTGTGGATTCTTCTTGGTGGCATGGGTGAGCCGTTCGAGGGCGGTAAGGGCTTCCTGAGTGGAGAGAGCCAGGATTGGTAAATTCGCCAAAGCTACCTCAAAGTAGAACGCAGCTACCTGGTTGAAAAGCGCCTGGGTGGCAGCAAACCACGCGCCATGAGAAGGCTGGTGGTTAAGAACTTGCCGAATGGTGGTGGTTGCTTTCGCCCTCAATCCTTGCTCCTTGTCAGACGTGCTGCTGCTTTTGTTCAGTATAGCAGAGCTGGAACAGCTTTTCAATAAGCAAAGTCGAAAAGGCGAAAGCCTGCGAGAAACCCGCCTGACCGCCTGGGATGAATCCGCAGCGGCTTGCAGCAGGTTCAGTTCTGTCAGGACCTTCATCGGCCCCTTAAGCTGAGCAGGGTGCGCACAATCTTCCGATTGTTCTTTACAGCCGCACCTTCCAAGTAAGCCTCAAGGGCCGCCTGCTGAATGCCTGTGTTCATGGTTGGATAGGCATGGATCGTCGCGAGGATATCGCCCAGTGTCAGGCGCCACTGCATCGCCAGTGAAATTTCGCCTAACAGCTCCCCTGCACTCGCGCCAATCATGTGCGCCCCCACGATCTCGTCCTTCTTCCCCGCCAGGACGAGCTTGATAAAGCCGGTGGTTTCATGTTCGGCTTGCGCGCGGTCGATCTCGGCCCAGGGGAATTTCACGATACGGACCTGCTTGTGCTGTTGCTCTGCCTCATCGGGCGTCAGACCGACATGCGCCACTTCTGGATCGGTAAAGATACACCAGGGGACCACACGGTAATCCACCTTTTTCTTCGCGATCGGTACCAGCGCATTGCGCACCGCGACCCCCGCCTGATAGGCCGCGACGTGCGTGAAGAGATAGCCGCCGATGACATCGCCAACCGCAAGGATGTTCGGCGCAGATGTCTGCAGATAGTCATTCACTGCTATCCCCTTGCCGGTGTAGGTGACCCCGGCCGCTTCCAGGTTAAGCCCCTCAACATTCGGTCGCCGGCCCAGCGCTACCAGGATTTCATCGGCCTCGAAGGTCAAGGACAGGTCACCTTGCTTCGCGGTCGCCACTTTTTTGTGCCCATCGCGGCTGGCTTTGACGAATGTGGCATTGGTCGCGATAGTGATGCCCTCGGACTGCAAGACGTCGGCGAGGGTCGCCGAGATCTCCGGGTCTTCTTTCGGCACAATGCGCCGGAGCCCCTCAATTATGGTCACTCTTGACCCCAGCCGCGCAAATGCCTGGCCTAACTCGACCCCAATGGGACCTCCGCCGACGACAAGCAGGGAGGCTGGCAGGCGCGTCAGGTCAAAGATGTGCTCATTGGTCACATATCCCGTCTCCTCCAGCCCTTCGATCTGCGGAACCAGTGGATGTGAGCCGGTGGCGACGAGCGTATTCCGGCTGGTCAAGCGCTCACCGTTCAGCGTGAGTTCTGTGGCGGAGTTGAACGAGACGTTGCCGAACTTGACGGTGATGCCTTCGGTATAGACCTGTTCATTCTCCGCGACACGACGAATGACCCCCTGGATATACTCGGCGACTTTTGCCATATCAACGCCCAGGTGGGCGGGCAGCAGTCCCAGCGTCGCGGCATCCCTTGCTTGCTGTGCGACGCGGGCGACATGGATCAGGCTCTTGCTCGGGACACAGCCATAATTCAAACAGTCTCCTCCCAGGTGTTCTTTGTCAATCAGCAACACGTTGGCACCCAGAGAAGCTGCTATGCGAGCAGCAATCAATCCACCCGATCCACCCCCAAGGATGGTTAGATCGTATTGTGCGCGGGCCATCTTGTTCTCCACATAGCTTTGTTAGTACATTCATGAGCAACATAAATCTCTAAGCGCATCGTACTTTCCTCCCTTGCTCGGTTGTATCGTACTTACTTATTATAAGTTGTGTAATACCCCACGTGAAAGGGGAGCGACATTGCTCCCCCCCGATTGAGGGCCAGTCGCTACGGGAGGAAAGGCGCTATCCATGCTCACTTCATGGGGTACGAATTGCACGTACTGTCGAAGAGTCACAGGAAGAGTAGGCTGAACATGACAATAGAAGATGATCCGATTCCAGCCCTCTGTAACGAATCGGCGTCTTGCAAGTCCATAGGATGTACACGAGCGCAGCAAATGAGAAGGACCATTGGATAGTATGGTGCGTCAGTACCGACGCCTCTTCCTCGATCAAGCTACTGTCTGTCGCTTGCGTGCCCGGACCTACCTGGATGGTCATGCTGCTTGTGTTGTGCCGTCCAGGACGAGAATACCTATGATGAAACGCTGAAAGAGAGGGCATACGATGAAAGCAATTGCAGTCTACCCTGGTAAACCCCATTCGATGCACCTGGAGGATGTGCCTATGGCGAAAATAACAGATATTCCAAATGGGCAAGGTGTACTGGTGAAGGTGCTGCGCGTGGGCGTTGATGGCACGGACAAGGAAATCAACGCGGCGGAATACGGGATGGCACCGGAGGGAGAGCAATTCCTCATCACCGGTCACGAAAACTTCGGCCAGGTGGTCGAGGTCGGCCAGAACGTGCCGGATACGATCAGGCCGGGAACGTACGTCGTGGCCACGGTGCGGCGACCAGGATACAGCATATACGATCAGATTGGCCTGCAGGATATGACAACGGATGATGTGTACTTTGAGCGCGGCATCAATCTGCGCCATGGCTATCTGACCGAGTACTACGTCGAGGATGCAGCGCACGTTGTCACGCTCCCCGGCACTTTGCGCGAGGTCGGGGTGCTGCTAGAGCCGCTCACTGTAGCAGAAAAAGGGCTGAACCAGGCCTACGAGATTCAGAGACGCTTGAAAGTCTGGCAGCCACGCCGTGCAGCAGTGGTCGGGGCAGGCACCATCGGCTTGCTTGCGACGCTGGCCATGCGGCTGCGCGGCCTGGAGGTGACCTGCTACTCTCGCCGGCTGCCACCATACCGCAACAGCGACCTCATTAGCGAACTCGGTGCTCGCTACGTCAGCTCGCAGCAGGCGACGCTAGCGGAAGCGAGTAAGATGTATGGGCCGTTCGACGTCATCTTCGAAGCTTCCGGCTTTAGCCCGCTGGTCTTCCAGGCGGCGGAGGCGCTTGGCAAAAATGGCGTACTTGTGCTCTCCAGTGTGACGGGTGGGGAGAAGAAAGTCGAGGTGAATGCAGACCAGATCAATCAGGGTTTCGTGCTGGGCAACAAGGTGATGGTTGGCACCGTCAACGCCTCGCACGCCGACTTCGTCAGCGGCGTGGACGACCTGATCAAGGCCGAAGCCTTCTTCCCCGGGTGGTTGAATAAGTTGCTCACCACGTGTGTCAATGGCCTGGAAAACTATGCCGAGATGTTACATCATCTCATTGAGGACAAGGAAGCTATCAAGGTCTATGTCGAGGTCGCGCGTGAAATGTAGGCGTATCCCAGGCGTAACCTGGGTGGTACACTGATAAGGAGAGAGGACGACGAACATGATAGACAGCAGAGCACTTGCTCAACCACCCGCCCTGGAACTTAACGCAGAGCGCATCAGGCTTGCTACCTACCAGACCTTGTTTACTGGATCACTTGCGACTGATGTACAATATGGGGGAAACCGTCGTTGCAATCGACAATATACCTTGCTACCATATCGTTCGTATAGGCTGTCCCCGAAATGGTATGATATCCCCGTGATGCATATTTGCGGCTTGTGAACATCTTGCCTGGTGGGATGATGTAAATGATCTCCCCGGTATATTGACGCTCACGCTCCTTTATTGTTACTGTGTCACCAAGGTGATACTCCCCTTCATTCACTGGTCCGAAGAGTTTGGCGAGCTGCTGTTCATCTTCCCCATCAAACCGATAGTGTTCATAGACACGCTGTCCATTTCTGATGGATTCAACGATAGGGATGCGCTCATCCGTCTCAAGTGTGATGATCCAGAGGCTCAAAAACGCCTGTGGCTGCACCACATCGACAGGACTCCACATTGAGGCTTTAAGACCTGGTCGAGAGTGAAGGGTTTCGAGAGCAGCATGTGCGAACAGTTTGATCTGAACTTGACGGAGAATATCATCACTATCGCGTTGCCTGAGGTCCAGAAGAGAAGCTATCTCAATAGTGTTCACTTTCACCGGTGCCCACATTCCGAACTGTTGCCAGTCAATAGGATCAAGCGTGATATGAAATTGTCCGCATATTGCCGCGATCTGCTTGGCTTTTTGGCATGCCTCTTGTTGCTCATCAACACTGTTTCGGCGTGAGTAGGTCATGACGCATAACTCCTCTTGAGGCAGTTGTTGAGCCTGCCCTCTTCCTGGTTAACCATTCCGCGATAAACGTGAGAGGAATGCATCTCACTGGAGTTTCGAGAGACACGATTACTGTTTGGATTGAACCCACAGTATTTTCTTCCGCTGCTCTTATGATGCTCTCTGCACGAATAGTCATGTTTCCGAAGGACGCGATCGAGTCCCCTGGCAAAGACCAAGAAATCAGTGCAGATCGTGAGAGGAGAAACATTTGATCATATCTTCTCACTTACTATTAAGCCACTTTCTGCGGGGTGTTGTCAACTCGAGTGACCCCATACAGGGGCGATTCAAAAGTCGCGGTCAGAAGCAACCAGGCGAGGATCTCGCAAGGTGTAGCCAGCTATGGTAAGATAGACCCATCACCTGGGGCTTGACTGTAGGGGAAACAGATATGGACACCCGGAAGAGCAAAAAAACCTTCTACCGCTTCTATACAGATAACGGGATTGACCTGGCTGAAGATATACCTGGTTTGCGGATAGCAGACACCACGCCAGAGGAACGACAGGTTACCACAGGTTGGGTGCAGGATGCACTCATCCACAAAGCGGCATGGAGCAGTCGAGAACGAAACGAGGTAGTGTTAGCAGCTTTAGAAAAAGGTGAAAGGAGCCATGTCTAAAAAATCAAAACGGCTCAAACAGCGAAAGAATAGGTTGATCGACGCACGATTAGTCGAGCAGTGGATCAGCCAGGCCCATCAACAGATGTACCAGGGCGACTTTGCAAGGGCGATTACTACCTGCGAACCTCTTCTCAACATTCTACCGAAGCGAACGACGCAGCGCGTCGAGGTGCTCGCTTTGCTGGGATTGGCATATGGCATGTTGCAACGCTTCCCTCAAAGCTATGACGCTTTCACTGAGGCTCTAACACTTGATCCTACCAATGCCGAATTATGGTACAACCATGGTCTGGCCTGCCGGTACACGACTCGTTTCGGGCAAGCAGTGCGCGATATTCAGCGTGCTATTGAACTATTAGGGCCTGATGATGGTGAATTAGCCCGGAAGTTTGCCGAAGAATTACAGTTCGCTCGCGAGCAGGTCCGGGAGACCATGAAACTGCTAGGTGAACACTTCACGCTGGATCAACTGATCGAGGTGGAAGAAGACTTCCAGCGCGGGCTCAGCATGATGAAGAGCAACAAATGGAAGGAGGCCGAACAGGCTTTTCGACGGGTCATCGAAAGAAGCGAGCGCGTGCCGCAATACTGGGGGAACTTGGGAGTCAGCCTGGTGATGCAACTCCGCTATGACGAGGCTGAAGACGCCTTCAAGCATGCGCTAGAAATTGACCTGGAATACTCCCTGGCACGTAATAACCTGGCAAAGCTACCAGCAATTCGGCAAGCAGGTGGCCCACCAGCAATGGAGATGAGAGATTTGTCGCATGAGAACAACTTCAAACAGTCCATTACCTTTCATAAAAATAGAGATGGGAACTCACCAGGTATCACCACGACGATTGAGAAGGTTGGCGATAACATCTCAAGAATCAGGACACCGTTTGGCAACCAATCGCCGCGTTACCGCTTCTTCCTCAACCCCTACCCGAACACACGTTTTACGACCTGTCCCCGATGCGGCTACAAAACCCGACTGCGTAAGTTCTCACTGTTCATACACATAGACCCAGATCAACCGCTCTTGTTGGATAAGATCTGCCGCTTTTGCTACCACTGTAACTTGATCATTGCCCACCAGGACCAGTTGGAAGATCAAATGGCAACGACTTTCTCCGCGATCACTCCTGAAATCATCGGCAACACCTATGAAGTGCTTGGGACGATCGATCGCTCTGAGTGGAAAGGCGGCATGCAAGACCACCTCTCTGTGGAAGAACTATTAGAGCATTTGCATGATTTCAATGAAGTCGTCACGTACAAACGAGTTGGAGTGTGAATTGAGATGAATCCTTCTTTTGACAGCCTGTTGTCGAATCTGAATCGTGAGCAATTACAACTGCTCCTGCTGAAGCTCGTTGAGCGAGACCCCTCCCTGGTCGAGATCATCGAAGGACAGGTTGATATGCTTCGTTCTGTCTCGTCTAAGGCCACGCCGACATCACCGATGGCTGCTCCTCCCCGGCACACAGAGGTGGATGTGAAGGCTGTGCGCCGCCAGGTGCGGTCTATCATCCATGGCCTGGATCGTATGCGTTCTTCCGAAGCCTACTGGCATGTCGGGGCAGTGGTCAATGGGGTACGACAACTCGTTGAGCAGGCCTGGAGCTTGATTAAAGCTGATGATGGGCGCAATGCTCTGATCCTGCTTGAGGCTATTACCGAGGAATACATAGGGGAGTGGGAGAACCTGGACGACTCTGATGGCGAAGCCAGCGCGTTCTTCGACGACCTCGGAACCGCCTGGACGGAAGCCCTTCTCAGCGCAGATCTTACATCTCAAGAGCGTAAATCCTGGGCCAAGCAGATGGACGCCTGGCAGGAGGAACTCAACGACTACGGGGTCGATGAGGCATTTATCGCGGCACACGAAGCTGCTATCCAGGGCTGGGAGTATCCACCACTCAAGCGTGTTTTGCAAGGAACAATCAATGAACAAGGAGCCTGGAAAGGCGAAGCTCCGCTTTATGCCGATGACCTCACTGAGGCACGGCTGCATATCCTGGAACGGCGCGGGCGTTGGCAGGAATATCTCTATCTGGCTGAGGCGGAAGGACAGACTGAAGCATATGTGACAATGCTGGTACGGCTGGGACGCATTCAGGAAGCGGTCGCCTACGGACGCGCATACCTGGGTGCAACTGGGGAAGCCTTCGCCCTGGCCAAGGCGCTCGCTGAGCATGGTGACCGCGAACAGGGCGTGCAGATGGCCGAACACGGTCTCACCCTTGAGGGATCAAAAGCTGAGCTGGCAAAGTGGCTGCGCGACCAGGCGACGGCCCTGGGCAACACTACGCTGGCACTCACTGCCGCCGAGGTGGCTCTTCGCGAGGACGTCAACCTGACCAACTATCTCCAAGTTGCTGAGATTGCCGCGGAACACTGGCCAGAACGCCAGCCTGCCTTGCTTGAGCACGTTCGTCACACGAAATCGTATTCCCCCCAGGGGCAGGTCGATATCTTCCTGCACGAAGGGCTGATTGACGATGCCATTGCGGCCGTGGAGCCACATGCGAGCCATACCGTGGTCGAACAAGTAGTAGACGCTGCCCTGACAGCACGCCCCGAGTGGGCCATCCAGGCCTGCCGAAAGCAAGCCGAACCTTTTATGAATGAGGGAAAAGCCCAGTACTACAGCGCGGCAGCCAACTGGCTTAAGAAAGCGCGGACGGCCTATCGCACCCTGGACCGCGAAAAGGAATGGCAGGTATATCTGAGCGAACTGCTGAGTCAACATGGGCGTAAGTACAAGCTCGTCCCGATGCTAAAGGCACTGCGGTGACGATGAAAGCTGGTTGATCAGATTTGCTCACAGTTCTTCCTCTAATCCACTCGGATCGAGCTTGTAGACACGATTGGAGATATCAAGGTGAGCTAATTCGGAGTACCCCTTTATGTACTGAACCTGCTCCGGGCTCAGGTGCTCGACTGCCTCCACTTGTCCTGGGGTCAGGTCATACTCCTGGCAGATCTCCACAATTGACATACCACTCTCAAGATGTCCGATGATACGATCGACAAAGACACGTGTTCCTTCGATGATCGGTCGTCCACTGTTAATAGCCGGATCCTGCACAATCCCAGCAGAGATTCTCCGTATTCCTTGCAGAGCCATGTATTGCCTCCTTTCGTTTACTGAGTGTACCATACCCAGTCACGATAAAGTTAGTCCTGCAATCAGACGACTTATACCCTCTATCATATCGCTCTCATCACTACGCGGCGTTATCTTGAAATATTACGTAACACAACAATGATATACTTTATATTACTCCCTCTGGCAGTCATACCAGGTTTTGGGGAAGAACAGAATTTGGAGTATACTTTCATCTCGAGTATTAAGCAGTTCATGGAGGGGCAAATGAGCGAGCAATCCATTTTTCAGGTCAATAATCATCATAACGACTCCGCTGGCAGACCACCTCATCTTGACGATACGACCCCAAACCAATATCGAGGCTACTTCGAGAACGAATATGGAGAACAAGCCATTTTTATCTATGACCGGACAACCAGTCGGGGAAAGCTCTACATGGGTGATAGTGGTTGGGAGACACCATATGAAATACGCGACGGTGAAATTGTTGGCCTCAATCTTTCACCTCTGGAACAATCATGGTTGCAGCTATGTTGGCAGGCAGCAACATGGTCAAAGCACTAATATCGTGAAAACAAGTGTGCTGACAACTTGGGACATCAATTCTTGAACGAGTATGAGGAACTGAGATATTCCAGTACTTTCAGGCCGCGAAAGGTGCAGGCAGCGGCTTGCGCGCATAGAGGACAATGCCGTCATGTATCACGTTGGCGATGAAGGTGGGGTCCCATTCCTGCAAGGTACGCGAAGCAAACATGACCTGTACCTCACGCGGCGCATCTAAGTGTCGGTTATACGCTAGGCCCAGAGTATGGAAGAGAGCATCTCCTTGATCAAGTGCAACGTGTGGGTCATCGCTGTCAAGAACGGCTAATAGATCGACATCGCTGGGATTGGGCGCATCAAGTGGCCGTTCCTCGTGTCGTGCGACTGACCCATAGAGGATGACTGCTACGAGATCAGGATGCCGCTCAGATAACACGGCTATTACGTCTTTGATAAGGTCACGGGTCTCGCTATCCAGCCAGGAAGGAAAAGTATTCGTTCTATTTACCGACTGCATCGTGATATTCCTTTCCTTATACTTACTTCGAGGCCCACCTATGAATTCTCTCTAAGAGATCAAGTGCATGTTGAACGACTACAGGATCACTATTGTTCCCATACCACCCACCTTGTCTGACCTGGTCTAAATTCTCCCACCACTCGGCGACTGTCCCCTCTCCTTGTTGGCGAAGGAAGGTCCCCAGGCGAGCATGGCTCTCCCGGTGGCTCTGATGCTTAGTTTCGCAGCCAAAGGCGATCCAATGAAATGCGGCACCCCATGCTCCCTCAATAACCACTCGAGCCGCATATGATGCCGTCTGGAGTGGCAAAATCGTCTGTTCGATATCCTCTGCCGCTTGTCGGTGTGCCTCAGCAAGCATATTCAGCCAGCCCTGCTTTCATAGAGATTCCTGTCTGATCGCGCACTTGTCCACTGTAAGTACTGCCATCATACCAAATTTCTGGTTGCGTTGCAAAAATGGTGACGATATTAACAGGGCTTCTCAAAAGAAAGGGACAGAGTGTAAATTTTGAGATTAAGCTGTTGATTTTTTGGTAATTACTCTTGTTGTAAGGGTTGGCTTAAGCAAGCAGCGGTTCAAGATAGCGCTGCAACATGATTTTCAGTTCATGTATGAGCAGCTTGCGCTCATCCCCCTCTGCCTGCAGGACCAGCAGGAGGGCTGCTTTGAAGCACTCGACACGCATCGTCGCACTCAGGCGACGTTGCATCGGCGACAGGGTGGGAGCACGTCTCTCAAAGCCGTGCTCAAAGCGAGATATTGCAGCTCCTCTGGCAAAGCACCCGTCAGCCTCGTCACGTGCAAGGAGACAGGGGTATGGAAGGGACTCTCGAAAACGAAAGTGTTCCAGAGAGGATCGTGTCAAAAATAGGACGCCCCCATATACCCTCAATGAACGCGAACACCTGCGCCTGGTGACACGCTTGCGCATCTGGGGTCGATCAAGCGAAAGCTTCGCACGGGAGTGGGATCGAGGCGGGCGTTTCGACGGGTTACCCGAGCTTGCGATACCTGGCCGGGGGCATGCCGACTTCTCGCTTGAAGGCTTTGCGAAAGGCCACTTCTGACTCATAGCCGAGAAGCTCTGCGATCTTTTCCATCTGGACGTTGTTCTTGAGCAAGCGGGTCGCTTTGTTCATGCGCCAACGGGTGAGGTACTTGATGGGGGACTCACCCACCAGACGGGTAAAGCGAGCGGAGAATTCTGGGCGGGAAAGGGCCACCGCCTCTGCCAGTTCCTCGACTTTCCACCCATGTTCGGGCGAGTGATGAATCAGGCCAAGAGCTGTGCTGATGGGCTGATCGCGTAGCGCCGCTACCCATCCTCGCGAAGATGCCGCTTGTTGCTCAACCCAGACCCGGATCACGTGAATGAAGAGCAGTTCGGTTAATCGCCTGAGCATCACCTCCGCGCC
>WNEZ01003391.1_pt1 | contig 20490 bp, 16 predicted proteins | sample 5400521 | NCBI WGS metagenome assembly WNEZ01 (sample SAMN13153339, study PRJNA577476) | soil metagenome | isolation source: 120 cm saprolite under Douglas fir tree site 2 hole 1 replicate 1 | place: USA:California | collected 2015-04-18 | reverse complement strand
ATTTTGCGGGGCGCTGGGCAATTGCAGTTCCTGAGGCTCAGCGCGAAAACTATTCCACGCAGCGATCATTTCTTCCGGCTTCGCCTTGCTCTTGAGGCGAATGGAAACCGACTCGGTGTGGCCGTCCTCGACCGCCACACGGTTGCATTGCGCGCTCATGGCGAATGTGGCCGACACAACTTTAGTTCCATTCATCTGTCCCAACAGCTTCCGCGTTTCTTCCTCCATCTTTTCTTCTTCTTTGGCGATGTAGGGAATCACGTTGCCCAAGATGTCGAGTGACGCCACTCCGGGGTAGCCCGCCCCGCTGACCGCCTGCATAGTGACGGCCATAACGGTTTCCAGGCCGAAGCGTTGCTGCAAGGGCGCCAGAGCCAGCACCAGGCCGATGGCCGAGCAGTTCGGGTTGGTTACGACGTAGCCGCCGGATTTCTTGCGCCAGGATTGCCCATCGATCAACTTAATGTGGTCAGGGTTGACTTCTGGAATCACGAGCGGCACATCTTGCTGCATGCGCAGAGCGCTGGAGTTTGAGACCACCGCGCAGCCAGCATCGGCAAAGCGAGGCTCGAGCTCGGCTGCAATGCCGGCGTCCAGCGCGGCAAAGATGACCCTAGGCGCGCCATCGGGGATTGCCGGAGAAACGCGCATCGCCGCGACAGCGGTGGGAATAGGCGTCTTTAGGCGCCAGCGTGCAGCCTCGGCATAGGACTTGCCTTCGGAACGATCCGAAGCTGCCAGCCAAGCCACTTCGAACCACGGATGACGTTCCAGCATTTGGATGAAGCGCTGTCCCACAACTCCGGTAGCGCCCAGAATTCCTACGGGTATTTTGGTGCTCATAGGTTGATCATAATTTCTGCATGAAGGTTAATTCGGATTTTACAACAGCGCTTAGATCTAACCGGATGTTGAGTGGGTTCTTGACCCCCCCGCTGCCCCGGAATCTCTGCGGAAGGTGAAGCCGAAAGGGGCTGGAGTGACGCTTGAGAATCGCGGAGGAACTGCAGACTTCAATCTTTACGTCCGGGGCACAATTTCGCTCCCGAAAGAGTACTGGTTGAGCGGGCCAAACTTTCGTTTCTCCGCGTATAAGCGCCAGCGGCGGAAAACAATGCGCAAGCTTGCCATGACCGGAATGGAAAGAAAGATGCCAAGAATACCAGCGATTTCTCCTCCGGCCATTACACCGAAAATCGCTGCCAAGGGATGGAGTTCCATACTCTTCCCCATGATGCGCGGGGAAGTCACGTAATCCTGAAGCAATCGCCACAGTCCCAGAAATACCAGGAGAACAATCCAATGCTTATAAGCCATCAACAACGCGACGCTCATAATGATGATTGCGGCTGCCAGCGGTCCCACCACCGGGATGAACTCGAGCAGGCCGCCGGTTGTGCCCAATACCAGCGCGTAAGGCACGCGCATGCCGCCAAGAAATGCCGAGTATGCCACGAGAGTGAGTGCCGCGAGCGTCAGTTGCGCGCGAATGAAGTGAGCCAGCATCTGATTCAGATCGTTGAGCACTCCTTCCAAAAGCTCGCGCTGCGGCCGCGACTGCACCAACGAAAGTAGTAGCTCACCAAATGCGCGGCCATCTTTAAGGAAGAATATAGACAGGATGGGAACGACAATAAAAAGCCACGCCTGCTTGGCCACATCCGCAACCCGCAGACCAACACGCTGGGCGACTCGAGTAATGTCGCCGCTCTGATTCGTCAGAAATTCTCTCAGGAGTTCGGTGGTCCTATAGTTCCAGCCATGCTGTTCGCCGAGTTGCTCTGCAATTTTGCCAGAACTCAGCCGCGTCAGCACATCAGGCAAAGTCTGCCCCAGCCGCGTTCCTTCGCGGCCGATTCGCGGCCCCATGGAAACGAAGAGCAACACTACGAGCGATAGCAAGAGAGCATAGATGACCGCAATGGCGCGGCCGCGACCGTGCAGAAGCCGCTCCAAATACGAAACAACGGGACTCATGAGATAAGCAAAGAAAATGGCGAACAGGAATGCAATCAGCGTCTGCCGCGCTGCATACAGAAAACCGATGCCCAGGGCAAACAACAGCACCGTCAGCAGTACCCGCACCGTGCGTGTATCAATCACCGACAAGGCTGTTTTCCGAACGATCTCAAATCGGACGCGAAGATCGATCCCCCCTAGTCTCGAACAACTTCCGTATTATCGGCAGGGATCGCTACTCGCATCAGTTTGAATTGATCGTGGTCATCGACCCAAAGCGCCCAGGTAAAACCTTCCCCACTCAGATTCAAGCGCAGAAGCTCCCGCTCCGCACCGCGGATGTTCACTTTTTCCTTGCCTACCAGCTCCAGCCGGACTCGCATGGAAGTCCGATCCTGCGGCACCAAAACGCCGAATTCCACAGGTCCCTTCTGGCATTGCAAATTTCCACCCTCCGGGTGGCAGTCCGCAGCCAGGTAACGCCACAGGAGCACCTCACGATGAACGAAGAAATTGTTGTCCAGGATCATGGACGTGTTGGGCATCAAGAATGGCTGTTCCGCGGGTTTGGCGGAGGTGGAAGTGGAAATTTTCTCAATTAGAAATTCGTTGCTAGGAGTGACGACCAACGAACTCACGGCCGGGGTTGTTTCGTCCCACTCGTAGCGAACCAATTGCGCATTGGGCATGATCTGCAGTTCCGAGCTCTGATCGTAGTTAGCCGTGCCGCTAGCGTCTTTAAGATGCGACTTGATGATGCTGAGGCCGCGCTGCTGCTGGACGCTGAAGCTCTCCGTTACTACCCGCTGTCCCTTTATGAAAACACCGAATGAACCCGAGTCCACGGTCTGCGCAGCGGGCTGTTTGGCCTTGTCTTTATCATCCTGCTTCTGATCCCGGGCCTGGGCCGCAAGGGCGCACAGCAACACCATCGCTATCAGCCATCGGGCATCAGTGGTCCATTTCAACATGCTACGAGGCAATTTCTCAAACTCCCTTTCTCCGGTCCAGATCAAAGGCTCTGGCCACCTCCGCGGCAACCCCTGCCGCATCTTTGCCACTCGTTTCCATCCGCAGCGATGCTTTCAGGTAACCCGGCCGGCGAGCATCGTAGAGCCCTTGGAAGCTCTGGGCATCTATGAGCAGGGGACGATCGACCTGCTGGCTGCTTCTCTGTTGCTGGCAGCGCCCCCACAGTTCGGCAACGGGCGCGTCCAAAAAGACCGTGGGAACTCCGATGCTTTTAATTCCCGCAGCGTTTTCTTTTTGCACGAATGCCCCGCCTCCGAGGGCGACGATCATCGCCGATCCACTTTGTAGCTCTTTCAGCAACTCGCGCAGAGCTGCTCGCTCGGCACGCCGAAATTTCTGCTCTCCCGAGGTCCGCAAGAGTTCCGCGACCGTCCGTCCCTCGCGCCGTTCGATACGCTCGTCCAGATCCACAAACGTCCACCCCAACCGTTCTCCCAAGGCCCGCCCAACGCTGCTCTTGCCTGCGCCCATGAAGCCGACAAGGAAGAGAGCTCGCACGGACAGGTCGCCCGCGTGCGAACGCTTCTTCTTTGGGCGGCATACACCTGATCGCTTCTGCATGCGTACTGGGCTCTTAAGACGCCCTTTCGCCCGAATCGGTTTTCGTATCGAGTCTATTTTTCTGAGCGTTTCTTGAGGTGGATTTTACCACTGAAGGTACGCAGCACGACCGAGGATGCTGCCTTGTTGATGGTGCCGGCGAAGGCACTCCCCACCTTGGTAGGGAACCAGTTGTGATTCTTGGGTTGGAGGGGGATGTCATCATGCACCTCTCCGCGGACGGAGCGAGCGCTCACGTCGGCAGAAGTCCACTCTGGAATAATGGCATCGATATTTCCGCTGTGGCTGGTCAGGCGGTATTCTCCGCTATTACCGAAGTCCCCGCTGTAAGTGATGGTTCCGCTTGTGGAAACGACCTGCACCAGCTGGCCTGTGACCGCGTTCAGCGTTACTTCTCCACTCAAGGAGTCGACTTCGATGTGACCGTCTTTAATGTTGCTCAGCGTCACTGGCCCGTTCAAGGTTTTTATGTGTACGTGAGCGTCGGAAATGTCGTGCACATCAACCGTGGCCGCTGCGCCTTCCAGAGTTACGTCTCCGTGCAGTCTCTCGGCTCGCAGTGGGCCAGTGGTGGAATGCATAGTGATGCTGGCGTCTGCCGGCACGAGAACTTCATAGTCCACACGCCCGCTCTGCCGGTCGGCGCCAGGCAGAAGGTGCGACTGAATATCTACGCGGTTTCCGGTCTGGCTGTTGTCCACCTCGACCTTGTCAGAATGGAGGAATGCACTTACGACGACGGTATTATTGGAGGAAGGCTTTACCCAGATCGATCCGTAAGGGTTGTTCACCGAGACGCCCGCCTTCGGCCCCACTATGAAGTGATATTCCTTGCGGCTCTCGGCGACCAAAGTGCCCGCTACCATGACACCAACCACGACAAGTTTCGCGGTGCGCGTGCTAACCATGTAACTCCCCCAAGGCTTGCTACCCACGGTTCGCTGGGCCCGCGGGCCACGATTCCATCATTATGGCAGAGAACGGTCCATGGCCATTTCAAAAAGCATGGCCTTCTGCTGGTAAGCGTCCATCAATGAACGCCGTGCCTCTGCGTCATTCGGGTTGGCGTCGACCGTACTCTGTGCGTCGAGTATGTATTCGTTGACCCGCCGCAAATTGTCCTCATACTGCATCTTCATCAACGGAGCACGGTCAGCGACTTCCTGTAGCAACTCAGCGTCGTTCATGCCCGCGTCCGCCACAGCGACGTTGGCAGCAGGAACAGGAAGAGGATGAGTGTCCTTGGTCAATCGCGTGGAGAGAGAATGCTGGTTCGCGTAAATCCCCACCAGGATGAGGAGGGCTGCTGCGGCTGGGACCATCCAACGCGCCCGTCCCCAGCGCGTGCCGAACGACGTCACCAGCGAACGCGATTCACCGGGCGGACGAATCAGTCTCTCCTGCCGTAAAGCGATGGCAATGGAATTCCATACTCGAGGGCTGGGTTCATCGACCTCGCGCAGTTCCGCAGCCGTCGAGATAATGAGGTTTAGATCAGCGACCAGCGTCGAGCACGCTGGACAACCGGCCAAGTGGGCCTGCTGTTCTGCACTACTGCTGTCCTCGACTTCCGCCAAGCTCTGATGCAGCTCAACGCAATTCATGCGACTCTCCCCAAGCTGGCTGCGGTTATTTATGTTTACCGCAGTTCATGCGCCTCTGCAAAGGCACTGCTATTCCTCAGGACTTCCCGGCCTTTTCGGCTCTCTTGATCCTGAGGATATCGCGCAACTTCATACGTGCTTTGTGTAACTGTGACTTGCTATTTCCGATCGAACATCCCACGATGCCGGCTATTTCATTGTGTTCGTAGCCTTCAACATCGTGCAGGACAAAGATCGTCCGGTAGCCGGGAGGGAGACTTTCGACTGCCTTCTGCAACTGCAGCCGGTCGATGGATCCGGCCAACGACAAATCTTCGGCCCCAAAATCTTTCTTCGGTGAGTCTTCCTCAGTGTTTTGCGTGCTCTCTTCCAACGAAACCACGGGAAGGCTCTTCTTCCTTAGATGCATCAGGACGACGTTTACCGACAGCCGATGTAACCAAGTCGAAAATGCTGACTCGCCGCGAAACGTACCGATCTTGCGAAACAACTGCAAGAACGCTTCCTGGGCCAGATCTTCTGCCTCCGCCGTGTTGGCGGTCATACGCAAACATAGCGAATACACGCGTCGCTTGTGACGATCGTACAGAGCCTGGAACGCTTCCGCGTCCCCTTGCTTGGCCCGTTCGATCGCTTCTGCCTCGCTGAGACCGTCGTCTGTTTGCTGTCGTCGGTCGGTCAAGTCGCCTGTTCCGGCCGCACTCTTTCTGATGCCACTTAAGTAGCTTTTCGTTGTACGGCTTGCGAGCCCTACAAAGCTCTGGGGGAGCGCGGTTACCTTCAGAATATCAGACCTTTTCTCCCGATCCTGGAATTCAACTATGAGCCTCGGCACGGTCGTCGCCTCCTGAGCAAGCCCTTTGTGTTCGCGGAGTTGTACGGTTTTGTCCTAAGAGCTTCTAACCCGGCAGGGGCGGCGGAGTCGCGAGACTACCAAAATTGGTAAGGCAAGGAGATTATTGGGACGCACTATTGGCCGTAGTAATGGTTTCCAGGCCGTGTCCGTGAGGACCTGTTTCGCGCCGCCGTAAGAGAAAGGCAAACAACACGCCAAGGAATCCCAGGCCCGAAAAAATCCACATGCCTAGGCGGTAACCGGCAGGATTGTCGGCGCCGGCGTGGCTGTGATTATTGGCCCATCCAATCACCAGGTTAAGACCGAACAGGCCAATATTCTGAATCATCGTCATAAGGCCGTAGGCAGTGCCCAACTTCGACTGATCGACGATATAGGCCACGGAGGGCCACATGACCGCCGGAATCAGCGAGAACGCGACTCCCATCATTGCCATCGGGACATATAGGCTGACATGCGTATAAGCCATCATCAGGTAGACGGGAATTAGCAGCATAGAGCCGAGCATCATTAACAGGGCCCGCTTGCCTACGCGGTCCACCCAGAGGCCAAATAGCGGAGTGGCTATCATTGCAAACAAAGTCAGCATGCTGGACAGAAATCCTCCAAATTCACGCGACGTGCCATGGGCCTCCATGAAAAATTTCACCGCAAACGTTTGAAAAGGGAAGACGGCCGAGTAGAAGACGATACAAAGCGCGACGATGAGCCAATAACTCACGCCAAACTTCCAAAGGTCAGAGAAGACGACTTTGTCGGTGGAGACCTCGCCGAGACGGTAATGGTTTTCGGCCCATACTTCCATGATCCAGTAGATGACGGATCCGACCAGGCACAAGCTGGCAAAGGCCACCGAAATAATGAAGGGCGTGCGCCAGTTGGCATAGGCCGCCCGCGCCCAAGTCGGGGAGTTAAGGGCGGCAAACGTTCCTAATCGCGAGGCGGTCAGGTTCAACCCGAAGGCAAAGCTGAGTTCCTTGCCCCTGAACCAGCGCGCCAGCGCAGTGGTGACTGCAACATTAAGCGATTCCGCTCCCATACCGAAAATCAGGCGCCCGCTTGCCATAAGCGGCAGGTGCCCGGACACCGCAGTGATGACCGGACCGATGAAGCAGAGGACGCCGAATATCATCAACGCTTTTCGTAGTCCAATGCGATCAATGAGAAAGCCGCCAATTACTACCGTGAAAATGTTCGGAAAACTGTAAATCGCTTGCAAGAACCCGATGTTCAAATCAGAGAACCCGAGTTGGCTTTTGAGCACGTCGGCGAGAGGACTTAATGCGTCATACACGTAGTAGCTACCAAACATCGCAAGGCTGAGGAAGATGAGGACCAGCCACCGGTACAGGCGTGTAGGCTCGGGACGCAAGGTTTCAGGCATGCGGTGGTCTTCTCGGAACGAAAAGATTGGAATCAGGAATTTGCGAGCAGAAGATTAGCAGATCGTGGCAGCGGTTCGCACTGAGCAAAAACAGAAGGCTCGGAATGCCGAGCCTTCGCGCGCACGAGTCAAAACTAGAGACCTTAGTGGGTGCTATTGAATTTTCTCGGTCTTGCCGTCCCACTTAACTTGGCCGTTCTGCTGGTTCATCCGTTCCACGTCCTGATTTGTGTAAGTGCGTGCGGCCCGCTTCACGCCTCTCACAGTAGAAGCAGTCTGTCCCGCACCGACGGATTGCTCCTGGCCGGTGTAATAGGTCCAGACCGGCCGCATTTCTTCGCCATGTCCTGCCTCGCGGTGTTCGGCGCGCTCCTCATGCATTCCTCCGCGTTCCTCATGAGGAAGCCGTACGGCAGGCGATACCATCGGACTTCCACCGCCGGAGTACCACACCGGCTCGGTATAGACGGCGCTCGTATTGCCCGTGACCATGGAGAGCGTGGAATTCCTGGCACCGGCCAAGAGTCCGCCGGTAGCATTGCTTGCTCCCATAGGAGATGGTGAGACGGTTTCGAGGGAGACGGTGGGTGTAGTCACTAGTGGGATGTAGGGCCCGCAGCCATACCAACAATAGCCGGGAACATTTCTTACTCCCGATTGACCAACTGCTAAAGCAGAGAAAACAAGAACCAGAACAGCAAGACTAACGCTACGCATACGACCTCCTGGGAGACGTGCCCAATGGCTCCTTCGGAGCAGGTGGCGTGCCAGGAATCGCTTCCGTCTTACTTGCTAAAATGGGCGTTTTTCAGGTCTTTAGCCGCCGACCAAATACGTGCCCTTCACGTATTGTGCAAAGACTTTCCGATAATCCGCAGCAAAACAAGCATTTGCCAGCTCTTGCGGGAACCTAACTTCCTACGTACCTGGCGTACAGGCTGCGAGCAATTGCCGTGTCGGTCGTGCCTTTGATGATGGCACGGCCATCGGGAAAGAGGGTCATTTCATAGGGATCGTGCCAGAACTTCAGCACGAAGTCATTGTGCCGGACCACGCCGTGGGGTTGGAGGCGGCGATCCATCTCCGCGAAATCGATTGGCCTCTGGTGCTCGTGAATCTGCACGGAGTTGCGACCACAGAGCGTAATATGCGCCCGCCCTTCTCCCGCGAGATGGATGAAGTCTTTTGTTCCGCACGCACGACAGTCGGGACGTGGCTGAGTCGCGGAAATTTCCCCATGTTGGTTGGTCCAGACGTCAAACGACAGCAGGGTTCGCCGCAGCTGCGGGGCGTCAGGGCCGGCCACCAGGAGTTTGAGCACCTCAGTGACGGCAATCGAAGCCACCACACTCACCGCCGAATTCAGGATGCCGGAGGTTTCGCAGGTCTCGACGATACCCCGCGGCGAATCCGGGAAGATGCACGCCAGGCAAGCTGTCTTTGCTGGCAGGATGTTCATCGTCACCCCATAGCTGCCCACAGCCGCCGAATAAATCCATGGAATCGACTGCTGCACCGCATAGTCGTTTAGCAGATAACGCGTCTCGAAATTATCAGTGCCATCGAGGATAAGATCCATCTCTTCAAGCAGGCCTTCAATGTTCGCCGGGGTGAGATCATTCACTTCAGGTTCGACCGCGATCTCCGAATTAAATGAAGCTATCTTGCGCGCTGCAGCGATGGCCTTGGGGAGAGACTCAAGGGCGTCTTTTTCGTCAAACAACGACTGCCGCTGTAGGTTACTAGGCTCGACGTAGTCGCGGTCGATAATGCGCAACTTGCCGACGCCCGCCCGCGCCAGCAGCCCAGCGAGTGCCGAGCCGGTTGCGCCGCAGCCGACGATAGCAACTCGTCCGCTAGCCAAACGGCGCTGCCCTTCCACACCGATGCCATGGAATAAAGTCTGGCGTGAGTATCGTTCCTCGATCCGCCCTTGCCGAATTTGGGCTTCCTGTCTCAAAGAGGTCACCAGTGCCAAGCCGCAAAACCTTTATTATAAGTGCGCACCCGCCAAGCGGCGGGCAGTTGTGCGACCACAAGGCACCAACACACAAAACGCTGAGGACTGGCGCCATCCAGACAACACCATCATCGGAGGTCTCATCCAAGGCAGCAGGCGTCCAAGCCCAAGGACATTTTTTTCTGAGAAGGCAGGCGTGGTTTACAAGCCTGATCATCGTGCTGCTGCATCCGGCTGCCGGGGCCGGATGCGTAATGCCCTCATCATCAGTCCAGCCTCAGGCTAGTTCAGCGCCCACATCGCAAAACAATCAAGGCCAGCCTTCCCAGCCAGCGGGAGCGCGTTCAGCCGAGCAACCTCGAGAACCTGCGCAAGCAGAAGGCGAGCAAGCGACTCCGGCTTCTATTGAGGTCTTGTCGGAATACCTTGGACGACCGGTCGAGGCCATCGAGATTCCCGGAGTGCCCGATCACGACCGCAACCACTTGCTACAGTTGCTTCCGCTAAAAGTTGGTCAGCCGCTTGAGCGTGACCGCCTTCGGGAGAGTATCCGGACGCTTTACGCCACCGGCCGTTTTGCCGAGATCCAGGCGGAAGCTAGCCCCTCGGGCAGTGGTGTGCTGCTTACCTTTGCCACGGTTCTCAATTATTTCGTTGGCTCGTTGGATGTTGAAGGAGCGCCAGACCGGCCCAACGCGAACCAGATCGTCAACGCCTCTAAGTTCGAACTCGGCGAGCTTTATAGCCTCGATAAGCTCGACCGTGGACTGCAAAACATCCGCCAGTTGATGCAGGAGAACGGGTATTACAAGGCGCGCGTCACCGCCGAGACCACGTCGAATTCAGCCAACCAGCAGGTGAACCTGCTTTTCCATATCGGCGCGGGTGCGCCCGCCCATGTTGGCGAGGTTAAAGTTGTCGGCAAAACTGGTCTCTCCGATAGTCAGGTACTGAAAATAGCGAGGATGGATCCCGGCGACCGCGTCACCGCCACGCGCGTTAACGATGCCTTGCAACGGCTGCGCAAGAGATACCAAAAACATCGGCGGGTTCTGGCCCAGGTCACGATCGCTGGACAGAAATATCGTTCTGCATCCAACGTTGTGGACTACATCCTCCAGATCGATCCTGGCCCGGTGGTATCCATTTCGGCACAGGGTTTTCGTATCAGCCGGGGTGTGCTGAAGAAGGAGATCCCGGTTTTCGAGGAGAATGCCCTCGACGACGACCTGCTCAATGAAGGCAAACGCAACCTACTCGACTACCTGCAAACCCGCGGTCACTTCGACGCGAAGGTCGAGATCCAGAGGGAAAGCGATGCTGAGACATTGCGTGTGATCTACCGGATCGATCCCGGGCCGCGGCACAAGCTGGTCCTGGTTGAGATCACCGGCAACAAATACTTCGATTTGGCGGCTCTGCGCTCCCACATGCAGATTCAGCCTGCCAGCCGTCTGCTTTCCCACGGACGCTACAGCGGAGCTTTGCTGCGAAATGACGTCAGCCTGCTGGAATCACTTTACCGCTCAAACGGTTTTCGCCAAGTCAAGATCGAAAGCAAGGTGGACGACAACCATGAAGGCGCAGACCGTTTGGCGGTTCACGTGCACGTTGCAGAAGGTCCCCAGACGCTGGTTGGCGCCTTCCGCATTGTCGGTAATCAGAAGATTCCCACGGATGAGTTCCGTCCTTTCTTGAGCACGGCCGAAGGCCAGCCCTATTCGGAGCAGAATTTGTCCTCCGATCGGGAATCCATCTTGAATGACTATTTCAATCAGGGGTTTCCCAACGCCACCCTCGATATCGGGGTCCAGCCGGTTGCCGGCCAACCGGACCGCGAAGATGTGACTTACAACATTGAGGAGGGTGAGCAGTTCTTTGTCGACCAAGTCATGGTTTCCGGCCTCGAGCATACCCATCCCTACGTCGTGCAGCGCGAAATTCAAGTGCAGTCAGGGCAACCGCTCAGCCAGCAGGACCTGCTCGACACCCAGACAAAACTCTACGAACTAGGGATATTCAGCCAGGTGGACACGGCAGTGCAGAATCCCGAAGGCGCGGACCCTAGCAAGAACGTTCTGGTACAAGTGCAGGAGGCGAAGCGATATACCTTCAGCTACGGCCTAGGACTTGAGTTTCAGACTGGTCAGCCGGCGGGAACCACGGCGCCCCAGGGTTCAACAGGCGTCAGCCCTCGAGTCGCGTTCGATGTCACCCGGCTAAACTTCGGCGGACGTGACCAGACCGTGACATTTCAGTCTCACGTTGGACGCCTGCAGCAGCGTGGGCTCATTAGCTATGAGATTCCGAGACTGTTCGATAACCAGAGGCTCAAGCTCATTTTCACGAGCTTTTATGACAACAGTCTGGATGTTTCCACGTTCACCTCGCAGCGGCTGGAAGGGAAGATCGATCTGCGGCAACAGATCGGCAAGCAGCAGCCCAACCGGCTCACCACGCTCACCTATCGGGTCGATTACCGCCGTGTAAAAGCCTCGAACTTCGCTGCCAGCTTTTCGAAAGGGCTTATCCCCTTGCTTTCGCTGCCGGCGCGCGTGGGTGGTCCAGGTTTTACCTTCATCCGCGACCAACGCGATAACCCGCTCGAGACCACTGAAGGGAATTTCTTCACGCTGGATGGCTTTGGCGCTTCGAGTTATTTTGGTTCAGAAGCAGATTTCGGCCGCCTGCTCGGCCAAAATTCCACCTACTATGCGTTTGGCGGTAAAGGACGCGCCAATCATCAGTACGTTTTTGCCCGTTCCACCAGCCTCGGACTCGAGCAACCCTTCCGCCGCACCAGGATTCCACCGCCCGGGGCGTGCCCTTTAAACCCGGCGGGCGAACCTACGTGCAGCAACGTTTCCGTCATTCCTCTACCGGAACTTTTTTTTAGCGGAGGCGGCAACTCACTTCGTGGTTTTGGGTTGAATCAAGCAGGTCCGCGCGACCCTTCCTCGGGTTTTCCGGTGGGTGGCACGGCCCTGTTCGTGAACAATCTTGAACTACGCTTCCCCCCCGTGACCTTGCCTTACCTCGGAGAGGGATTTGCTTTCGCTGTTTTTCACGATATGGGCAACGTATTCACCACCGCCCACGATATGCTGAAGGGCTTTCTGCGCTGGCACCAGCCTGACCCGGCGCTGTGCTTGCTAGCGAATGGCACACCCGAGCCGCAATGCTTCACCAACTTCAATAGCAGCGGCTACGACTACACGTCTCACGCCCTTGGAGTGGGGTTGAGATATCGAACACCCATCGGTCCGTTACGGTTTGACTTCGGGTACAATCTGAATCCAACGGCCTATTTCCAGGCCATTACGAATCCGATAACTGGACTTCCACAGAATGCTTTCGTGCCGCAGCATCTGCGGCACTTCAATGTTTTTTTCAGCATCGGTCAGCCATTCTGATGAAATTGGGCCAGACTACATGAAGAGAATTACGGCTTTCGGTGCTGTGGCCTTCGTGCTCACTCTGCTCTGGGTGCAAGCGGCTTGGGCCGGCGAGGTCATCGACCGTATCGTCGCCACCGTCAACGGCCGCATTATCCTGCAAAGTGACTGGGATGACGCGCTCTGCTTTGAAGCTTTGCTCAACCGCCGCTCCTTGAGCGAGTTCACCAGCGACGAGCGCCGCGCCGTGCTCGATCGGCTCATTGATCAAGAGCTTCTGCGCGAACAGATGAAGGCAGCGGACTTCCAACATGCCTCCGCTGCGGATGCCGCGAGCCAATTGGCCGAGGCCCGTGCCCAGTACCCCGAAGCCGCCTCCGCTGCCGGCTGGCAGTCATTGCTCAGACGGTATCACCTCACGGAGCAGGACCTAGCAACGCACCTGCAGCAGCAAATCGATCTGACGCGGCTGGTGGACGCTCACCTCCGTCCTGCAGTTCAGATTGATTCCAAAACCGTCGAGGCTTACTACCGCGACAAATTTGTTCCGGAATTGCGACGATCCGGAGCAAAGGAAGTGGCGCTGTCTGATGTTTCTTCCAAGATTCGCGAAGTACTAACCCAGGAGAAAGTAAGTGAACTCCTGGTTTCGTGGCTGGAGACGTTGCGCTCCGAGGGCGAAGTGCGCCTCCCCGGGGCGTCGTCTTCCATGGAGCGGGGAGATCAGAGCAGGTGAGCGTGTCCTCGGCCAAGCCGCTGCGCCGCGCTTGGCGGAAATACCTTTTGGCTCTCCTCGCTGTCGCTGTGCTGCTGGGCTTGGTCTCGCTGTGGTATATCAACACGGATTCATTTCAGGCGCTGGTGCGGCGCCGGATTGTCGCTGAAGTAGAGCGCATCACGGGTGGACGCGCCGAAATCGGCGGTATCCATACGGTGCCGTTCCGGATGCAAGTTGAGCTGCGCCACTCGTCCATGTCGACCACCTGGTTGCCTTTATTAAGGTAGGCTCGCTGCTTCGGCCTCAGTTGGGATTCCACCAGGTAGTCATCGAACATCCGGTGATTCACGTCGCGTTTTATTCCGACGGAAGCACCAACATCCCCACAGGGCAAATTCGGCCTCCTTCAAATCAGACTTCGGTTCAGGCTTCGGTCGAGCAGATATTCGCACTCTCTATCAACCACTTTGAGATGCGGCGGGGCGAGTTGCTATGGGACGACCAGAACATCCCTCTCGACTTCGCTGTCCAGAACGCTGCCTTGCAAATGGACTATTCCTTCTTACGTGGCCGATACGAGGGCCACTTACTGCTGGGCAAGGTGGACACCAAGTTCGAAGACTACCGGCCCTTTGCCTGGATGACCACGGCTGACTTCAGTCTGGCACCGAGCTATGTCGACATTAAATCGTTGGTTTTGAATTCTCGGGGCTCACACTTCGATGCCAGTGGTCGCGTTAGCGGTTTCCGCCGCCCGCAGGTGAACGTCAAGTACCAAGGTCACGTCGACCTTGCGGAAGCAGCCTCCATCGCCCGGCGCCGTGATCTTCGGGGAGGCACGATGGAAATGAAGGGGCAGGGCACCTGGTCATTGAGCCAATTCGCTTCCACGGGTGGAGTTGCCGTGCGCGACCTTGCCTGGCGAGAGGAAAACATCGCATTCACAAAAGGCGATGTCAGCTCGGATTACGCTGTCGACGATCAGCAGATCAAACTTTCCAAGCTGCAGGGAAAGGTTCTGGGCGGAAGTTTCAACGGGGATGCTCAAGTGGAGCACTGGTTGTCCCGCGTATTCGCTTCGCAAGCTGCAAATCAAGCAGAACCCGCTGCCGCAAATCGAGTGGAGAGGAAAAGCGAAAAAAAGAAAAGTGGGGAAGTTGTAGCCGGTGTGCTGCATCTGCGTCTTCGCGATTTTTCTGTCGAAGAGATCGCCAACAGCCTGAACTCTAACGGCCACCGGGTTGGTGTTCGTCCAGCGGGTTCGGTATCAGGCACCTTGGAAGCTCGCTGGAAGGGCGCTCCGCACAATGCTGACATCGGGTTCGCGCTCGATTTGAATCCGCCAGCCCATCCCCTTGCTCGCCAGTTACCGATATCGGGGCAGGCTCAAGGCCTGTATCGCGCGGCCACGCAGGTGCTCGAGCTTCCTAAGTTCAATGTGTCCACGCCCGCCACGCGCATTCAGGCATCGGGAACGCTTTCCTCTTCTTCTTCCTTACGGGTTTCGTTCTCAACTTCAAACCTCGACGAGTGGCGGCCCCTTGTTGCGGATGTTCACGGCCCTGCCCATCTGCCTCTTACGATGGACGGCAGTGCGACATTCAACGGCATCCTTGGCGGGACGTTGTCTTCGCCCACGCTAGCCGGCAGCCTGCAAGTGCGAGATTTTGACCTGCTATTTCCCGCGACTGCGCGCACTGGGGAACAACACATGCACTGGGATTCCTTCTCCTCAAGCATACTGCTTTCCTCTCGCAGTGTTGCTTTTCACAACGGTGTCTTCGAACGCGGAGCCGAGAGCGCCGAGGTCGATGCTAGTGCTGTTCTCGAAAATGGTCGGTTCACGGAGAGCAGTCCTATCACCTTGCACCTGAACATGCAGAACGCGGACATCGCAGTGCTCGAGGCGCTCGGCGGATACAACTATCCCGTGACCGGCAAACTGGATATTTCTCTCGAAGTGAAGGGGACGAAATCAGATCCTCGCGGGCAAGGCCGGCTACGTTTGATCGACGGCTCCGCCTATGGGGAATCCATTGCGCAACTGGCCGCGGACCTGCGCTTTGGCGACGGCGAAGCGTCGCTCGATAACGTCCACTTAGTGCATTACGACTCTCTGGTTACGGGAAGCGCAGCCTACAATCCATCCACGCGCCGGTTTGGCCTCGACTTGGTCGGAGAAAATTTTGATTTAGCGCGTATCCAGCAGATTCATACTAACCGGCTCACAGTCGAGGGACACGTTGACTTCACCATTAAAAGTTCAGGGACGCCGGAGGCGCCCATCCTCAACTCAAGTTTTTATGTCCACGGCCTTTCGCTCGACCGCGAACTTGCCGGTGATCTCAAACTCGAAGCGGTTACCGATGGCAGCAAGCTTCACCTGAGCGGGCATTCTCAGTTCCAGCAAGGAACCTTGGTCCTGGACGGCAACGTAGAACTGCGCCATGGCTATCCTGCAACCATGTCGTTGGGCATGGATCGCCTCGACCTGGACCCCTTGCTGAGCTCCTATCTTCGCAGGCGGATTACCGGGCACTCCGCCATCGCCGGCACGCTCGACATGCGTGGTCCGCTGCTGCAGCCACGACAGTGGACGCTTCACGGCAACTTGACTGACATTGCCCTCGAGGTTGAGTATGCCAAGGTCCACAATCAAGATCCCGTGCGATTCAGCTTTGCCGATCAGACGCTTCGCATCGAGCAGTTGCGTTTGGCGGGAGAGGGAACTGATCTCTCGGGCCATGGCTCGGTGCAATTTTTCGGTTCCCACGAACTCGACCTTACCGCCGATGGCCGGATTGATCTCAAGCTCTTGAACAGTATCGATCCAGACTTAAGTGCCGGCGGACTGATGACCGTCAACATGACCGTGGGCGGCACCGCCAGCGAGCCACTGCCGCAGGGGCGTCTTCAGGCAACCAACGGATCGGTCGCTTATGCGGAGCTGCCCAGCGGTCTTAGCGAAATGAACGGCTCGTTAGTCTTTACCCGCGACCGCGTGCACATTGACAGCCTTACGGCGCGCACAGGAGGTGGCACGCTCGATCTCAAAGGGGATGCAACCTTTTACAACCGGCAAATTAATTTCGATCTGGCTGCAACCGGGAAGGGTGTGCGTCTGCGTCATCCGCCTGGGGTAAGTTCTACTGCGGATGCCGAATTGCACTGGGTGGGCACGGGAAACTCTTCAACTTTGTCGGGCGACATTACCGTCACCAAGCTGGCGGTCACACCTGGATTCGATTTCAGCGCTTACTTAGAGCGCAGCCGCCAGCTTTCGTCCATCACGCCGGCCAATTCGCCACTGTATAGAGTCAAGCTCGACATACACGTCCAAACCACTCCTGAGTTGCAGATGAAAACGGCTGTCGCTCGTCTTTCCGGCGATGCCGACTTGCGTCTGCGCGGCTCTGCCGCCCGCCCGATAGTGCTGGGCCGGGCCGACATCCTGGAAGGAGAGGCCACTTTCAACGGCACGAAATTCCGCCTTGAGCGTGGCGACATTACCTTTGCCAACCCCGTCGCGATCGAGCCCCGTGTGGATCTGCAAGCCTCTACCCACGTTCGAAATTACGACCTCAACGTCACGGTGACGGGGACGCCGGCGCGTCTTACGGTGAACTACCGCTCCGAACCTCCATTGCCCCAGTCCGACATTATCGCGTTGCTCGCCCTGGGCCGCACTCGCCAGGAATCAGAGCAACTGCAACAAGAATCTGGTCAATCGCAGTTTTCCGGTGACGCTTCCTCCCTGATTCTGAACCAGGCGTTGAATGCCACCGCTACCAGCCGCATGCAGCGCCTGTTTGGAGTCAGCCGCATCAAAATCGACCCCCAGGGACTCACCACCGAAACCAACCCTACGGGACGCGGACCGCAAGTCACCATTGAGCAGGAGTTCGCCAACAACCTCTCTCTCAGCTATAGCACCAATGTTTCGCAGAGTTCGCAGCAGATCATCCGGGGAGAGTACTATTTCACGCGCAACGTCTCAGTGGTCGGCACGCGAGACCAAAATGGCGTGGTCAGCTTCGATATGCGCATCCGTCGACGCAAGAAATAAGATGTTCTGAGTCGCTAGTGTTCCAGCACAATACTCCGCCCATAATGATCAGGCCATGAATTCTCAACCTGGATTCGACTCGCTGGCTCTTGCTCGGCAGCAAATGGTCGAATTCCAACTTCGCGCGCGTGGCGTGCGCGACGAGCGCGTGCTCGACGCCATGCTTCGTGTGCCGCGCCATGAATTTGTCGAACCCGGCTTTCACAACCAAGCCTACGAAGACCATCCAATTCCCATCGGACAGGATCAGACCATCTCACAGCCTTACATTGTTGCTCTCATGCTGGAAGCATTGAAGCTTATTCCCGGCGACAGGGTTTTGGAAGTCGGAACGGGATCCGGCTACGTGACCGCCCTGCTTGCCGAGCTGACGGCACAGGTATTTTCGGTTGAGCGTCATGCTGCTCTTGCGGCGAAGGCGAGACAGGTTCTCGCTAGTCTGGGCTATACCCGCGTGAAGATTATGGAAGGTGATGGAAGTCAGGGGCTGCCAACGTTCGCGCCGTTCGATGCGATCATTGTTTCGGCAGCCGCGCCTGACCTGCCGCGCAATCTGCTTTCGCAACTCGGCGAAGACGGACGCATGATCATTCCTGTCGGCGCCGCCGAAAGCCAGCACCTTCAGCTCATTCGAATGCAAAACGGAGAGCCGCTAATCTCTCTCCGGGAGGCATGTCGCTTTGTTCCCCTGATCTCCGGCGAAGCGTTGTAGGAGAGTGCCGGCGGGCGAGATGGCTCCGCCTCTTAAGCGAAACTATGAGTGTCTAGCGGAAGCTTACCTGTCCTGAGAATTGAGAACTGAAGTAAGAGCTGCATTACAATCTTCCCATGCACCTGCTCCGCCATATGCGAGTCACGTTGGAGATGATCAAGTGGGAGCACTCCGTCTTTGCCTTGCCCTTCGCTTTATGCGGCGCTATGCTCGCGGCCGGCGGACTTCCAACGGCACGTCAATTGGCCTGGATTGTGGTGGCTATGGTGTCGGCGCGCTCGGCCGCGATGGCCTTCAATCGGCTCGCGGACGCATCCATTGACGCCGCTAACCCGCGTACTCGCACGCGTGCGCTACCGGCGGGGCAATTAACCCCAGCATTCGTAGCAGTCTTCGTGATTATCTCTTCGGCAGTCTTTGTCACCGCCGCCGCGCAGCTGAACCGGTTGGCGCTTTGGCTCTCGCCTCTCGCTTTAGCAGTCCTTCTTCTCTACTCCTATACGAAGCGCTTCACGCGCTGGTCTCATCTCGTGCTTGGATTTGCTCTGGGAATGGCGCCTGCCGCCGCGTGGATCGCGGTGCGCGGTTCGCTTGATCCCCGGATTTTGTTGCTCACGGCTGCCGTCACGTTCTGGGTCGCGGGCTTCGACGTCCTTTACGCATGCCAGGACTTTGACATCGATTATCAGACCGGGCTGCATTCCATTCCGCGCTATCTAGGAATTCGCCGTTCGCTGGGGGTCGCGCGCGCCTTTCATGCCGTCATGTTGGTTTTGCTCATCGGCTTGCTGCTGACCTTCGGACTAGGCAAGTTGGCCACTGCTGGGGTTGTTGCCGTCGCGGCTTCGCTGGCTTATGAGCACTCGCTCGTTTCCGCCAACGACCTTTCGAAACTGAACGCCGCGTTCTTCACCATGAATGGGGTTATCTCAATAGTATTCTTTCTGTTTGTCGCAGGAGATTTGCTGTTGCGCCATTAGCCTCACGCGCGCGGTTCGTGCCATAATCCAGGGATAAATCGGAGGTCATTATGTTTCGCGTCCTCATGGTTGCCTGTCTGCTGAACGGTTTTGCTTGGACACAACAGTCTCCCGGGGTATCAGCATCTGCGCCAGCACCCGGAAGTCCGGCTGAACTCGTCAAACAAGGCGAAAAACTCAATAGCGACGGCAAGCAAGATGAAGCACTGAAGCTTTACAGCAAGGCCCTTGAACAATCCCCTAATTTGTATGAAGCACATCTCGACGCAGGTGTTGCGCTCGATTTGAAGGGCGAATATCAAGAGGCACGGAAGCATTTCGCCAAAGCTATTGAAGTCGCGCCGGCCGACGTGAAGCCGCAGGCGCTCCGCGCCATGGCCATGTCTTATGCTTTTGAAGGGAACGCGAAAGAGGCTGAGAAATTTGAGCAGCAAGTCTTCGTTGCGCGTCTCGCCAATCGCGACTTCACCGGCGCGGCAGGAATCGCCAATGAACTGGGTCGCATTTATCTCGAATCAGGTGATACCGAGAATGCCTACAAGTGGTACAAAGCGGGCTACGAAGCAGCGCTCCAGAAGCCAGGCCTGAGTGAAGCCGAAAAGAATCTATGGATTTTCCGCTGGGAGAACGCTCAGGCCCGCATCGCTGCCCGGCGTGGTCAGCACGATGAAGCTCAAAAACATGTGGCTGCCGCTAAAGCCGCCCTGGATAAAGCTAACAATCCAGAGCAGGCGCACTTTTATCCTTATCTCGTCGGCTACGTTGCCTTGTACGCGGGAGACTACAAGACCGCGATCGCCAATCTGCAAAAGGCCGACCCGAGCGATCCATTAATCCTTGCGCTGCTAGCGCAGGCCTACGAAAAGTCTGGCGACCAAGCGCGGGCTATGGAGTATTACCGCAAGGTTCTCGCCTCGAACGCACATAATCCGACTAATGCCTTCGCCCGCCCCTTGGCGAAGAAGAAGCTAGCCGGCGCCTGAGGGCCGAATGAAAAAGGGCCGCGCCTGTGCGCTGCCCTTCACAACCCCGTATTTTCGGAGAGCTTACTGGTTAACCCGCAGAAGCATGAAAGTGCCACTCTCCAGCTTTACATTATTTTTTTCCGAACTGACTACTGAGCCTTGGGACGCAGCGCTTGCGGTGGTCACCAGCTTCAAATCCCGAAGTCCAACCACGCCCTCTGTTTTCCCGGTGATGGGTTCGTGCGCATTCGCTGCGGTTGAAGCGTCAGGCGGAGTATTGCTGCCCGTGGAAGCGTTG
>WNEZ01001364.1_pt1 | contig 20492 bp, 20 predicted proteins | sample 5400521 | NCBI WGS metagenome assembly WNEZ01 (sample SAMN13153339, study PRJNA577476) | soil metagenome | isolation source: 120 cm saprolite under Douglas fir tree site 2 hole 1 replicate 1 | place: USA:California | collected 2015-04-18 | reverse complement strand
GCTTAAGTGGAGCGACGGGCGAGGCGCACAACGCGCGCTGTCTTTCACCAGGCGAGCCGCCTCAGGATTTACACGGTCAGATATTCCGATACGAGCAAGTCGAATTAAAGGGTGCAGAAGTTTTGATCGCCACCATCGTTCCCGCCTCCCTGCCGCGGCCGGCCGAGGAGCGCGCGCTACGCCTCGCACGCGTGCTCTCCACCGAAGAGGAGGCGGCGCTGGTACGGCGCGCGCCGGCCCGCGCGCGCGCCTACCGCGCGTTCGCCGCCGCCCCGGCCGAGATGACCCCGGCGGCCGCGCGCGCCGCCGGCGTCGGCACCGCCGCCCTCCGCGCGCTGGTGGCCGCCGGGCTGATCGAGGTGCTGCGCGCGCGCGACCCGACGCCCCCGACCGATGGCCTGCCGCCGCCCACCCTCACCCCGGCGCAGCGCGTCGCCGCCGAGGCGATCGCCGCGGCGGTGGGCGGGGAGCCCGCCTCCTTCCTGCTCCACGGGATCACCGGCAGCGGCAAGACCGAGGTCTTCCTCGCCGCCGCGGAGGCAACGCTCCGGGCCGGCCGTGACGTCATCCTGCTCGTGCCGGAGATCGCGCTGACGCATCAGCTCGTCGAGCGGGTGCGAGCGCGCTTCCCCAGCACGCTGGCCGTCCTGCACAGCGGGCTCGGGCCGCGCCAGCGCTGGAGTGAATGGCGGCGCATCCTGGCCGGCGAGGCGCGCGTCGTCGTCGGCGCCCGCTCGGCCGTGTTCGCGCCGGCGCGGCGGCTGGGGCTGGTGGTCGTCGACGAGGAGCACGACGCGGCCTACAAGCAGGAGGAGGGGCTGCGCTACAATGCGCGCGACCTGGCCGTGGTGCGCGCCCGCCTCGCCGGCGCGGTGGCGGTGCTCGCCTCCGCGACCCCCGCGGCCGAGAGCTACCACGCCGCGCTCGACGGGCGGCATCGCCTGCTCTCGCTGCCCGAGCGGCCGACGGCGCACCCGCTGCCCGTGGTGGACCTCGTCGACCTGCGGGAGCGGACGGACGAGGGCGGCGGCCCGCGCCTGGTCTCCGCGGTGCTCCGCCGGGCGCTCGAGGCGAACCTCGCCGCCGGCGGGCAGACGCTCGTCTTCTTGAACCGCCGCGGCTTCGCCATCTACCTCCAGTGCGCGGGCTGCGGCGCCGCCGTCGACTGCCCGCACTGCAGCGTGACGCTCGCCTGGCACCGCGCCGCCGGGGCGCTCGTCTGCCACCACTGCCGCCACACGCGCCGGCCGCCCGCCGCCTGCCCGGCGTGCGGCGGGGGCCCCTTGGAGCCGTTCGGCGTGGGAACGGAGCAGATCGAGGCGGCGCTGCGCGCCTGCTACCCGCTGGCGGTCGTCGACCGGCTCGACCGCGACGCCGCGCGGCGCCTCGGCGTGCAGCGGCGCGTCCTGCACGACTGGCGCGCGGGGACCACGGACATCCTCGTGGGGACCCAGATGGTGAGCAAGGGGCACGACGTCCCGGGGGTGACCCTGGTCGCCGTGCTGCTCGCCGACCTGTCGCTCAACGTGCCCGACTTCCGCGCCGCCGAGCGCACCCTGCAGCTCCTGGTGCAGGTCGCCGGCCGCGCCGGCCGGGGCGATGCGCCCGGGCGCGTGGTGGTACAGACCTTCCGCCCGGAGCACCCGAGCGTGGCGGCCGCCGCGCGTCACGACTACGCGGGCTTCATGGCGCGCGAGCTCGACCGCCGCCGGGCGCTCGGCTATCCGCCCTTCGCGCGCCTCGTCAACCTGCGCCTCGACGGCCCCGACGGCGCCGCGGTCGAGCGCGCGGCGCGCGAGGTGGCGGCGCGCGTGCGCCGGCTCGCGCGCGAGCTGGGCCTCGGCGAGGAGAGCGTGGTCGGCCCCGCGCCCCCGCCGCTCGAGCGCGTGCGCGGGCGCTGGCGCTGGCAGATCCTCCTCCGCGCCGCCCAGGTGCGCGCGCTGCGCGCCCTCGCGCGCGCGGCGCGCGGGGCGCTGCCCGGCGCGTCCCGCGCGCCGGTGCGCCTCGTAATTGATGTGGATCCGTACAGCATGTTATAGTTTCGCCCTCCCGCCTCTTCCGCATGGCGCTCCGCCAGATACTCGAGTACCCCAACCCGCTGCTCAAGAAGCGCGCCGCCCCGGTCGCCAGCATCGGCGGCGAGCTGGTCGCGCTGGTCGAGGACATGGCGGAGACGATGTACGCTGCGCCCGGTGTCGGCCTCGCCGCCACCCAGGTGGGCGTCGGCCAGCGGGTCATCGTGCTCGACGTGCGCAACGCGGACGAGCCGCCCGGCAAGCGCCTGCTCAAGCTCATCAACCCCGAGATCGCCGAGCGCGAGGGCGAGGTGATGTGGGAGGAGGGCTGTCTCTCGGTTCCCGGGCTGAGCGCCCCGGTGAAGCGCTCCCGTCGCGTGCTGGTGCGGGCGTGGACACCCGAGGAGCGCGAGATCCAGGTCGAGGCCGAGGAGCTGCTCGCGGTCGCGCTGCAGCACGAGATCGACCACCTCGACGGCCGGCTCTTCCTCGACCGGCTCTCGCGCCTGAAGCGCGACCTCTACCGCGCGCGCCGGCGCAAGCTCGAGCGCCAGGGGCGCCCGAGCGACGGCCCGCGTCCACTCCCCATCTGACCACCTGGCGCATCGTGTTCATGGGTACGCCCGCCTTCGCGTGCCCGATCCTGGAAGCGCTCCTGGCGCGCGCCGATCCGGTGGTGGGTGTCGTCTGTCAGCCCGATCGGCCGCGCGGCCGCGGTCTCGAGGTGGCGGCCCCCGAGGTGAAGCGACTGGCCGAGGCGCGCGGCCTGCCAGTGCTACAGCCGGAACGGCTGCGCGACCCCGCCTTCCAGGACGCGCTCGGCGCCCTCGCCCCCGAGCTGGCCGTGGTCGCGGCCTATGGAAAGATCCTCCCGCGAGCCGTCCTCGCCCTGCCGTCCCGCGGCTGCATCAACGTGCACGCCTCCCTGCTCCCCCACCACCGGGGCGCGGCGCCGATCGCCTGGTCCATCATGGCGGGGGACGTCGAGACCGGCGTGACCATCATGGCGATGAACGAGGAGATGGACGCGGGCGACATCCTCCTCCAGCGCGCGACACCGATCGCGCCCGACGATACGGGCGGCACGCTCGGCGAGCGGCTGGCGCGACTCGGCGCGGACGCGATCGGTGAGGCAATCGACGGCCTGAAGGCGGGCGCGCTGCCCCAGCGGCCGCAGCCCGCCGCCGGCGTGACCTTCGCGCCGCGCATCGAGCGCGAGCACTGTCGCCTCGACTGGCGCCGCGCGGCGGTCGAGCTCGAGCGCCAGGTACGTGCGCTCGCCCCCGCGCCGTCGGCGTTCACGACCCTGGACGGCAAGCGCATGAAGGTGCACCGCGCCGCGCTAGCGAGCGGCGACGGTCCGCCCGGCCTCGTCCTCGCCGCCGGCCCGGACGGGCTCCTGGTCGCGGCGGGCGACGGCGCGCTCCGCCTGCTGGAGATGCAGCTCGAGAGCCGGCGCCGGCTCTCCGCCGCGGAGTTCCTGGCCGGCCACCGGCTCGCCCCCGGCACATGCGTCGGCGCAGGGTAGGGCGCGCCGACGCGCGGGCGGTGGCGCACGAGGTGCTGGTGCGCGCCGAGACGACCGACGCCTTCGCCGACGTGCTGCTCGCCGACCGGCTGGCGGGGGGCGACCTGTCTCCTCCGGACCACGCGCTGGCGACTCGGCTCGTCTACGGGGCGCTCGCCTGGCAGGGCCGGCTCGACCATCATCTGAAGGGGCTCGTGCGCGGGCCCCTCGGCGAGCTCGATCCGCCCGTCCGCGCCGCGCTGCGGCTCGGGCTCTACCAGCTGCTCTTCCTGGACCGCGTCCCGCCCTACGCGGCGGTGGACGCGAGCGTGCGGCTGGCGCGTGCCGCCGCGGGCGCGGGCGCCGCCGGACTGGTGAACGCGGTCCTGCGGCGCGCCGCCGCCGGCGCGACGGAGCTCCCGCTGCCCGACCCCGCCGCCGACCCGCTCGAGCGGCTGGCGGTCGAATGGTCGCATCCTCGCTGGCTGGTCGCGCGCTGGGCCGAGGAGCTCGGACCCGACGAGCTCCCGAGGCTCCTCGCGGCGAACAACGCAGCCGGCCCGACCGCGGTGCGCGCCCACCGCCCGCGCAGCGGCCGCGACGCGCTCGGCGCGGAGCTCGGCGCGGCGAACGTGACGGCCGTCCCGAGCAAATGGGCCGCCGACGGGCTGGTGATCGCCGAAGGCGGCGCGCGGCTCCGCGCGCTGCCCGCCTGGCGCGAGGGGCGGCTCGCCTTCCAGGGCGAGGCATCGCAGCTGGTCGGCATGCTGCTCGGCCTCACGCCCGGCGATCGTCTCCTCGACGCGTGCGCGGCGCCGGGCGGGAAGGCCGTGCACGCGGCGGCGCTGCTCGAGGGGCGCGGCCTGGTGGTGGCCCTCGACCGCCGCCCGGCTGGCGTCCGCCGCATCGGGGGGGAGGCCGCGCGGCTCGGCGCCGCGACCGTCCATGGCGTCGTGGCCGACGCCCGCCGCCCGCCGTTCGCGCATCGCTTCGACGCCGTGCTGGTGGACGCGCCGTGCAGCGGGCTCGGCACGCTCCGCCGCCACCCCGAGCTGCGCTGGCGGCGGCGCCCCGAGGACATCCCTCGCCTGGCCGCGCTCCAGCGGGAGATCCTGGCCGGCGTGGCGCCGCTCGTCCGGCCCGGCGGCGCGCTCGTCTACGCCGTCTGCACTCTGGCGCGCGAGGAGAACGAGGACGTCGTCGAGTGGCTGTGCGCCGCGTACCCGGGCTTCGCGCTCGAGCGCCCCCCGCTGCCGCCCGCGCTGCTCACGCCCGCGGGGCACCTCCGCTCCCTGCCCCACCGCCACGACCTCGACGGGTTCTTCGCGGCGCGCCTGCGGCTGGATTCGCGAGCGGCCCTCCGCTAGACCGAAACGGCGATGCCGATCGTCGCTCCCTCGATCCTGTCCGCGGACTTCGGGCAGCTGGCGCACGAGGTCCGCGCGGTGACCGACGCGGGCGCCGACTGGATCCACGTCGACGTGATGGACGGGCACTTCGTCCCGCCCATCACCATCGGCCCGCTCGTGGTGGAGGCGATCCGCCGCGCCACCCCCCTCCCGCTCGACGTGCACCTGCTGATCGAGAGCCCGGAGCGTCAGGTGGCGGAGTTCGTGCGCGCGGGGGCGAACGGCGTCACCATCCACGTGGAGGCGGCGGACGACGTGCCCGCAGTGCTGGCCGCGATCCGCGCCACGGGCGCACGCCCGGGGCTGGCCCTCAACCCACCCACCCCGCTGGCGCGCGTCGAGCCGTTCCTCGGCCTCGTCGACCTGTTGCTGGTCATGAGCGTCAACCCGGGCTGGGGCGGCCAGCCGTTCGTCGAGGGCTCGATGGAGAAGCTCGCCGCGGCGAGGGAGGCGCGTCGCGCCGCCGGCGCCCGCTTCGTCATCGAGGTGGACGGCGGCATCAAGACGCACAACGCCGGAGCGGCTGCGGCCGCCGGCGCCGACGTGCTGGTCGCGGGCTCCGCGGTCTTCGCATCCCCGGACTACGCCGCGACCATCCGCGCCCTGCGCGGCTGATGGAGGCCGGCGCCGAAAGGCACCGACCACAGCCCGCGCAGCGGGCGAGCACCGGACGGGCCCCCAGATAAGTTTGACGGCCGGGGGGACGGGCCGCCCGCCCTCGTGTCGGCCCGCCCCCTGTGTCCGGCCACATGCCGCGGCTCAGCTGCCGCGGTTCCTGGTCGTTGCCGGCTCGACCGTGATCTGGTCCTTCAGCCGGTCGTAGAGCTTGTCGCCGATGCCCTTCACCTTGCGCAGGTCCTCGGGCTTCTGGAACGGCGCCTCGCTGCGATACTCGATGATCGCGCGCGCCTTCGCCGGGCCGATGCCCGGCAGCTTCGCGAGCTCGTCCGCGCCCGCCGAGTTGATGTCGACGCGCGCACTCGCGGCGGCGGGCGCGGCGCCGGCGGCGACGGCGCCGCGCCCCATCCCCGCCAGCACGAGCCCGCAGAGGAGCCCCACCGCCACCGCTCTCGTGATCCGCTGCATCTCCACCTCCTTTGGCGCCCCTGCGGCGCCGCTCGTCGGCCCCGCAACGCAAGCGACGTGCCGGGCGACGACAACGGACATGCGGAGCGATTTCGCCGCCCGCGGCCGGGAATGATGCGTCCCGTGCAACGCCCCGTCGCACCTGCCGGCGGCGAGCTTTCCTTGCCGCAACGCCTGTGTTAAGCGGGCTCGCACGCGCTGGCCGGCACGGTGCGGGGTGTAGCTCAGCCTGGTAGAGCACTGCGTTCGGGACGCAGGAGCCGCTGGTTCAAATCCAGTCACCCCGACCATCTCGCCGGCCAGACGATCTCAGCAGAGGCTACCGGGGTGCGCGGGCTACAGCGGTCGGTCGTGGGCGCGGCGCTCGCGGCGCTCCTCGGCGTGTCGCTGGCGTCGGCGGAACGCGCGATCACCAAGGACCAGACACGGCTCCGCGAGGGCCCGAGCGCATCCACCGAGCTGGTCGCCGAGCTGCCGCCCGGGCTGGCGGTCGACGTGCTCGGCGAGAGCGGCGAGTGGAAGCTGGTGCGTGCGCCCAACGGGAGGACGGGGTACGCGTGGGCGAAGCACCTGGCGCCGGCCGACACCACGCCGCCCGAGGGCGCGCGCGGCGCCGCCGAGGAGCCGAGCGCGGACGCGCGGAGCCTGGCCGACGAGGTGCACGAGCTGCGCGCGCAGATGAGCGCGCTCGCGGAGCGACCCGCGCCCGCGAGCGCCGCGGATCTCGAGCGCGTCCGCCAGGACCTCGACCGCCTCTCGGCCGCCGAGCGCGACCTCGCCCGGCGCTTCGAGGAGCGCTTCGCGGGCGGCGTCGCGCCGGTCGATCCAGCGCCGGACGGCACGCCGTGGACGACCGCGGGGTTCCTCGCCATCGTCGTCGCGATCGTCCTCGTGGCGAGCTGGCTCTTGCGCCGGCAGCGCGACCGTCGTCAGCGGGGCCGGCTCCGCCTCTGAGCTGCCCGCTGCACAAAAAGCGGGCGGCCGCCCGGAAACCAGGCAGCGCATCGAGCCGTGCCGCCTGGCTGACGCCCAATTGCTGTTGACGCCTCGGCGCGCGCCGTGGCACCACCGTTGCTCGCTCGTTTCTCGAGCTCACGGGGGGGACTATGGAGAGGAGGCATCGATCACCCGGGCGCCGCTACTGGTGCGTCCGCTGGAGCCCGGCGCTCGCCGCCGCGCTCGTCCTCGCGTCTTCGGCGCACGCGGCCGACGCGCCCAGGATCGATTCGGGCGACAACGCGTGGATGCTCACCTCGGCGGCGCTCGTGCTCGGCATGACCGCGCCCGGGCTGGCGCTCTTCTACGGCGGGCTGGTGCGCAGCAAGAACGTCCTCAGCGTGCTGATGCAGAGCTTCATCATGGTCGGCCTGATCAGCATCCAGTGGGTGCTCTGGGGCTACAGCCTCGCCTTCGGGCCCGATCACGGGCACGTGCTGGGTGGTCTCGACTGGATCGGGCTCCGCGGCGTGGGGCTCGACCCGGGACCGTATGCGCCCACCATCCCGCACCAGACCTTCATGATCTACCAGGCGATGTTCGCCATCATCACGCCGGCGCTCATCACCGGCGCCTTCGCGGAACGCATGAAGTTCAGCGCCTTCTTCCTCTTCTCGCTCCTGTGGGCGACGCTCGTCTACGACCCGCTAGCCCACATGGTGTGGGGCAAGGACGGCCTGCTCGGCTCGGTGGTCGGCGCGCTCGACTTCGCGGGTGGCACGGTGGTGCACATCAGCTCGGGCACCTCGGCGCTGGTGTGCGCGCTCGTGCTCGGCAAGCGCCTGGGCTACGGCTCGGATCCTATGCCGCCGCACAACCTGCCCTTCGTGCTGGTGGGCGCAGCGCTCCTCTGGTTCGGTTGGTTCGGCTTCAACGCGGGGAGCGCGCTCGCGGCCAGCGCGCTCGCCACCAGCGCCTTCGTCGCCACCAATACCGCCACGGCGGCCGCCTCGCTGTCGTGGATGTTCGCGGAGTGGATCGGGCGCGGGAAGCCGACCATGCTCGGCGCGGCGAGCGGCGCGGTCGCCGGGCTGGTGGCAATCACGCCCGCCTCGGGCTACGTGGCTCCCATGCCGGCGCTCCTCATCGGCCTGATCGCCGGCGTGCTCTGCTACGCGGCCTGCAACCTGAAGACGGTGCTCGGCTGGTACGACGACGCGCTGGACGTGGTCGGGCTGCACGGGGTGGGCGGTACCTGGGGCGCGATCGCAACTGGTCTCTGGGCTTCCAAGGCGATCAACCCGGACGCCGTCGTCACGCAGGGTCTCTTCATCTCGGGGGAGGCGGGGCTGGTCGTGGCGCAGGTGAAGGCCGTGCTCGTCACCTACGTCCTCGCCGTGCTCGGCTCGCTCCTCTGCCTCTCGATCACCGGCGCCCTCACCGGTGGTCTGCGGGTGAACGAGGACGACGAGTTCGCCGGGCTGGACCTTTCACAGCACAGCGAAAACGCGTACATGTTCGCGGCCAGCGGCGGCGGCCACGCGACCTTCGCGGCTCGGCCGGCCGAGCAGCGCAGCACCGCCGACTGAACCCGATGGCGCTCATCCGCCTTTACAAGCAGCGAGCGGTTCGAGTAAACGAGGGGCCCGCGCAGGGCCGCCCCGCTGAAGGGAATCACTCATGAAGAAGGTCGAGGCGATCATCAAGCCGTTCAAGCTCGACGAGGTGAAGGAGAGCCTCTCCGCGATCGGGGTGCAGGGCATCACCGTGAGCGAGGTGAAGGGGTTCGGCCGGCAGAAGGGACACACCGAGCTCTACCGGGGCGCGGAGTACGTGGTCGACTTCCTTCCCAAGGTGAAGCTCGAGATCATCGTGCGCGACGAGCAGGTCGCGGACGTGGTGGAAACCATCGAGAAGGCGGCCAAGACCGGCCGCATCGGCGACGGGAAGATCTTCGTCTTGCCGATCGACGAGGTCGTACGCATCCGCACCGGCGAGCGCGGCGGCGACGCAATTTAACGGAGAGCTCGTAGGAGGGGCTCGGTATGACGACTCAGACACCAAAGGACGTGCTCAAGTTCGCGAAGGACAACAAGGTCGAAGCCGTGGACCTCAAGTTCCTCGACCTGCTCGGCATCTGGCAGCACTTCACGATTCCGACCAGCGAGCTGGGCGAGGATCTCTTCGAAGAGGGCAGCGGGTTCGATGGGTCATCGATCCGCGGCTGGCAGCCGATCAACGCCTCCGACATGCTGGTCGTACCCGACCCGACCACGGCCGTGATGGATCCGTTCACCGCCATCCCGACCCTCAGCCTCATCTGCAACATCACCGACCCGATCACCAAGGAGGACTACACGCGCGACCCGCGCAACATCGCGCGCAAGGCCGAGGCGCATCTCAAGTCGACCGGCATCGGCGACGTCGTCTACTTCGGCCCCGAGCCCGAGTTCTTCGTCTTTGACGAGGTCCGCTACGAGCAGAACCAGCACACCGGCTTCTACCTCATCGACTCGGCCGAGGGGCAGTGGAACACGGCGCGCGCCACCGACCCGGCGAACGACCGCTCGGGGCGGGTGATCGAGAGCAAGAACCTGGGCTACAAGCCGCGCTACAAGGAGGGCTACTTCCCCGTCCAGCCCACCGACACGCAGCAGGACATCCGCGCCGAGATGGTGCGCGAGATGGAGAAGGTCGGCATCCGGATCGAGAAGCACCACCACGAGGTGGCAACCGCCGGCCAGGCCGAGATCGACATGCGCTTCCTGCCGCTCCTGAAGATGGGCGACGCGCTCATGTGGTACAAGCACATCGTCAAGAACGTCGCCCGTCGCTACGGCAAGACGGCGACCTTCATGCCGAAGCCGATCTTCGGTGACAACGGCTCGGGCATGCACGTCCACCAGTCGATCTGGAAGGGCGAGAAGCCGCTCTTCGCGGGCGATCGCTACGGGGGCATGAGCGAGCTCGGCATGCACTACATCGCCGGCATCCTGAAGCATGCGCCGGCCCTCGCCGCCTTGACCTGCCCCACCACCAACTCCTACCACCGGCTGGTCCCGGGCTTCGAGGCGCCGATCAACCTCGCCTACTCGAGCCGCAATCGCTCCGCCGCGGTCCGCATTCCCATGTATTCGCCGTCACCCAAGGCGAAGCGCATCGAGGTGCGCTTCCCGGATCCCGCGTGCAACGGTTACATGGCCTTCTCCGCGATGCTCATGGCCGGCCTCGACGGCATCGAGCGGCGGCTCAACCCGGGCGATCCGCTCGACAAGGACATCTACGCGCTCACGCCCGAGGAGCTACGGGACGTGCCCAAGATGCCCGGCTCGCTCGACGAGGCGCTCGAGAACCTGAAGCGCGACCACGACTTCCTGCTCAAGGGCGACGTCTTCACCGAGGACGTGATCGAAACCTGGCTCGAGTGGAAGCTGGCCAACGAGGTGAGCGCCATTCGCCTCCGGCCGCACCCCTACGAGTTCGCCCTCTACTTCGACGCCTGAGCCGAGCGCTCGGCGCGCGAGAAAAAAAGCGGCGGAGCGGGCTCTTCACGAGCCCCTCCGCCGCCGTACCTCGTCCTCGACCGGACGGTCGAGTGATCAGCTCGCCTTCTTGGCCGGTGCCTTCTTGCTGCTGCTCTTGCTCGGGGCCGTACAGCTCTTCACGCGTGCGGCCGAAACGTTCAGGTCCTTCTCGACGTCCTCGGCGGTCTTGCCGGCCGCGATCGCGTCCTTGATCTTCGCGCACGGCACCACGGGGTGATGCGCCCGCTTGTGCGCCGCCAGCGCCGGAGATCCGACGAGGACAGCGGCTGCCAGCAGAGAAACCAGCGCTAGCCCGATTCGCTTCACTGCTCCTCACCCCCCTTCTGGCCGGCGTCTATCACGGGTCCGGAGGCGCTGCCAGAGAGCCGCCGCCGCGGCTTGGTCGCCGCGGAACGGTGCGCTATAGGTGCGCGCCGCCCGCCGGGCGCGCCACATGAAGGGAACCCTCGCTCTGCTCGCCAAGTTCGGCGTCACGCTCGGGATCTTCGCCGGCATCTTCCTCGAGTTCGGCGGTGGGTACCACGCCGCCAGGACCGCACGGCTGGGCGAGCCGGGCGCGTTCGAGGCGGCCAACCCCGCCTTCCCCGGCGCGCTCGGCCGGCTGCGCGCGCGCCTCGGCGGGGCGCCGCTGCCGCCGCCCCGACTTGCGGTGGCGCTCGACAAGGTGTGCGGTGAGGCGGTCGAGCGCGCGGTGTTCGTTCGCCTCGACGACGGCACCGTCCGTCGCTTCAAGCCGCTGCACCACTGCGGCGAAGCGGGCCTGACGACGGTGTACGCGCGCACGCCGGACGGCTCGTTCACCGCCGTGCCCCTCGCCGAGGCGCCGCCCGAGTCCTACTTCCGCATCCAGGGCTTCCAGCTCGTGCCGGCCGAGATGTCGGAGCTGTGGGCGGAGATCCGCGGCCTCACCTGGCGCGTCTTCGTGCCCTGGTTCCTGGCCGCGATGGCGGTGAAGCTCCTCGGCATCTTCGCCAACGTGTGGCGCTGGCAAATCCTGCTGCGCGGGCAGGGTATCGCGCTCGGCTTCGGCTACCTCGCCAACACGTACTTCATCGGGCGCTACTTCGGCATCGTCACGCCGAGCACCATGGGGCTCGACGCCTGGCGCCTCTACGACACCATCCGCCTGACGCGGCGTCCGGTCGAGTGCACGACCGTCCTGGTGGTCGAGCGGGTGCTCGGCCTGGTCGGCATCTTCACCGTCATCCTCCTCCTCTTGCCGCTCGCGCGGGACATCACCCAGGGACAGTCGCAGTCGCTGGGCGAGCTGGTGGCGGCCATGCGGCTGCCGCTCGCGGCGACCACGCTCTTCGGCGTAATGATCCTCCTCCGGCCCTCCTGGTTCCGCGGGCTGCTCCGTCTCGTGCCCGCCGGGCGCGCCCGCCGCTTCGCCGCCAGCGTGATCGACTCGGCCACCGCATACGCGGAGCGCCGGGGGCACCTGCTGCTCGCGCTCCTCCTCGCCGTGGTCGGCCAGGTGACCACCACCCTCATGTACTTCGCCAACGCGATGTCGCTGGGAGCGCGGAACCTGCGCGCGAGCGAGGTCCTCTTCGCCGCGGCGGTGATGACGGTGGGCACCTTCATCGCACCCTCGGCCTCGGGGGAGGGGGTGCGCGAGCTGGTCTTCGTGTGGCTGCTCACCTCGAAGATCGGCGCGGCCAAGGCGTTCCTCATCGGCAACCTGGGCTTCTGGATCGAGAAGATCCCCCTCTCGGTGCCCGGCGGTCTGCTCCTCCTCCTGCGCCGCGATCCCACGCTGCGCGCGCTCACGCGCGACGACCTCGAGCGCGTGCGCCGCGAGGCCGAGGCGCCGGTCTAGGCGTCATCTTGCCCTTCGCTTCTCGGGGGTTACGGGCCTCTCAGGCGCGAGGCGGACGAGCGTGGAAACGGATCCCTTGCAACGGCGAGCGGCGCCTGTGTAGATAGGGGCAGCCGAAGGAAGGCCAATGCTGCCCGCGTCGTCGAGTCACATGTTCCGGATGAGCCACGTGGTGGCCACCGACGCCGTGTACGGTACCGGGCGGGGCGCGCAGGCGCAGGCTACGAAGCGCACCCCGATTTGGGCCGGTGGCCTTTCGACGGCTGGAGGCAAGCTCCCAGCGTAGACCGTAAACCCCTCCAACCGAATGAAAGGCCACCGGCCCCGAGAGGTCCGGTGGCCTTTTTTTTGGTGCGGAGCGAACCCGAGAGGAGAACGAGTCATGAGCACGATCAGCGTCCCGGCGTTCACGAGGAAGCTCCGAGAAGTCGTGGCCGACGAGCCGAAGGCTTTCGCCTACGACCTCGGTCTGAGCCTCTCGGCCGTGTACAACTATCTGAACGGCCGGGTGCCCGCGACGGAGGTGCTGTTCCGCATCGCGCGCTACACCGGGCGCCCGATGGAGTGGTTCCTGGTCGACGAGACGGCCGGGGCCGCGCTGCCGGCGAGCTCGGGTGAGCTCGCCGTGCCGGTGAGCTACGCGGCAAGCGGCCGGGGCGGCGAAGGGACGTGAACCGCGGGCGCGTCCGGGAGATCGCACGAGCGAGGCCCTCCCGGACGCGCCGGCCGGTACCGGTATCCAGTCTCGGTCGCGCCGCGGTATGATCCGTCGAGGTGTCGCGCCGAACGGTCCTCCTTTTCGCGCTCCTGCTCCTCGCGCCACCAGCATGGCCGGCGAGCAAGACGGCCAGGCCGCCCGTATACACGATGATCGCGGGCGGCGAGCAGGACTACACGGTGGCGCACGGCGACACGCTGTGGGGGATCACCGGTCGCTTCACCATGAGCGTGGCGCTGCTCCGTTCCTGGAATGCGCTCGCGGACCCCGACAGCCTGCGGCCGGGCACGCGCCTCCGGGTCTCCGACCGCCACGTCGTCCCGCGCCGGGCGCACGACGGCATCGTCATCGACATCGCGATACGCACCCTCTACTGGTTCCAGAAGGGCAACCTCCGCGCGCGCTTTCCGATCGGCGTCGGTCGCACCGACTGGGCGACGCCAGCGGGGCACTACCGCATCGTCGGCCGCCGGGAGGACCCCGTCTGGCACGTCCCGCCGTCGATCCAGGCAGAGATGCGAGCGCACGGTGAGGAGGTCGTGCGCGTGGTCCCGCCCGGGCCCGACAACCCGCTCGGCAAGTACTGGATCCAGCTCTCCGCCCCGGGCTACGGGCTGCACGGCACCAACGCGCCGGCCAGCGTCGGCAAGTACGCGAGCCACGGCTGCATGCGGCTTCTCCCCGAGCACGTCGAGCTGCTCTACCGCGAGGCGCGCGACGGCACGCCGGTGGACATCGTCTACGAACCGGTGAAGCTCGCGCGCGACGCGAGCGGCGCGGTCTACCTCGAGGTGCACCGCGACGTGCTCGGCGGCAAGAAGAGCGAGCTCCCGGCGGTGCTCGACCTCCTGCGGGCGGTGGACCTTGCGGGCGCCGTGGACCCGACGCGCGTCGAGGACGCCGTCGCGCACGCGTGGGGCACGCCGGAAGACGTGTCGCCGCAGGCACGGCCGGCGGGCGGGCCGGCGGTGCCGGCCGGTGCGATCGTCCCCTGACGCTAGCCCGGGTGGCTCGCCGGCAGCAGCACCGTGAACGTCGACCCCTTGCCCAGGGCGCTCTCGATGAGGATGTCGCCGCCGTGCGCCTCGACGATCGTCTTCGCGATGAAGAGGCCGAGGCCGGTCCCCTCCGTACGCTTGGCCTCGCGTACGCGGCGATACCTCTCGAACAAGTGCGGGATCTCGTCGGCCGGAATGCCACGCCCCGTATCGCGGAAGGCGACGGCGAAGCGCCCGTTCTCGGGCGCGGTGCTCACCGTGACGCTGCCACCGCTCGGCGTGTACTTGATGGCGTTGCCGAGCAGGTTGGCCACCACGCGCTGGAGCTGTGACTCGTCGGCGACCAGCGGCGGCAGGGGCACCGCCTCGAACGCCAGCCGCACACCCTTGCGCCGCGCCGTCGACCCGTAGTGCTCGACCGCGTGGGAGAGCATGGCGACCAGGTCGAACGGCCGGCGATCGAGCGTCATGCGGCCTGCCTCGATGCGCGACAGGTCCAGGAAGTTGCACACCAGCGCGTGGATGGTCTCGCCGCTCTCGCGGATGCGGGTCAGGATGTCGGGCGGGATCTGGTCGGGCGGCGGCTCCGGGTCGGTCAGCATCTCGGTGTAACCGAGGATGACGGTGAGCGGCACCCTGATGTCGTGCGTGACCATCGAGAGGAAGTCCGCCCGCAGCTCCTCGAGGGCGTGCTTCTCGCTCACGTCCCGGAAGATGCCGACCGCGCTGCGCACCTCGCCGGGCGCCCCACCGGGCGCTGGCTCGGGGAAGTGGAGTGGCGTCAGCGTGACGTCCCACACGCCCTGCGGCGGCTCGATGCCGCGCGTGCGCAGCTCGCCGCTCCAGCGCCCCCGTTCGCCGATCGCGGAGAGCACGTCGTCCAGGTCGATCTGCTCACCCGGCACGTAGACGAACTCCCCGAGCAGGCGGCCGACGACCTCCGCTTCGGCCCGCTTCCAGGCCTGCGCCAGTGCGCGGTTCACGAAGGCGATGCGGCCCATCGGGTCGAGCATCGCCACCCCGTCGGTCGTCCCGCGCAGCGCGACCGCGAGCGCCTCCATCTCCTCGCGGTAGTGATTGCGGTCGCGCACGAGCTGGCGGCGCTCGAGGGTGCGGGCGACCACATGGGGCAGGTGGGCGAGGTGGCTTCCGCGGGCGCGCGCGACGACGTAGTCCCAAGCACCCCGTTGCATGGCGTCGATGGCGACCGCAACGTCGTCCGCGCCGCTCACGATCACCGCCGGCATGTCGGGGTGGGCAGCGGCGATGCGCGCCACGAGATCGCGTCCGTCCATGTCGGGGAGAACGAGCGCCAGCAGCACGACGAAGTCGCCGCCGCGGCGGAGGATGGCGAGCGCCTGGGCGCCCGTGGTGGCCTCGGTGACCGCCCAGCCCTTCCCGGCGAGCGCGCGGACGGCGGCGCGCCGCATCTTCGGGTCGTCGTCCACCAGCAGTATTTGGACGCCCTCGAACATGCGTGGCCGTGAAGCAAAGCAAGTCGCATGCCGATGTCCGCCGGTCAAACAGGCCCCTGGCCTGGCAAGGGCGGGCGGGGGCGATCTTCCGCCCCCGCGAGAGTGACCGTCGTAGATTTGACGCGGCTGGGCCGCCCGTCGCGTTTCCGTTAGTATCCGCCGCTTCCGATGTCGGTCAGCTTCTGCCCCCAGTGCGGGACGAAGGCGCTCGCCGGAGCCAGGTTCTGCACCGAGTGCGGGACGGCGCTCTCCGGCGATCGGCCGCCGCCCGCGGCGAGCCCCTGGCGAGTGACCCCCGCGGGCTCGGCGGTGCTCGTCGCGTTCCTCGCCGCGGGGCTCGCGATCTGGGTTCTGATCCTGTCGCCCGCGACGCCCCACCCGGGGCCGGGCGGGGCCGGGATGCGGGCCGCGGGCGCGCCGGCGGACGCTCCGGCCGCCGAGAGCGCGACGAAGGCCAGAGTCCCCCTCCCCCCCGAGGCGGTGGCGTTCATTACCGAGCTGGCAGCGAAGGCGAGGGCGAAGCCCGACGACGTCGACACGTGGCTCAAGCTCGCGCAGGTGGAGTCGCGAGCTGCCCAGCTCGACCCGTCTCATCAGGCCGATGCAATGACCGCCTTCCAGCACGTCCTCGACCTCGACGGAAAGAATGCGGACGCGCTCCGCGGCCTGGCCAACATCCACTACGACCGCGACGACCACGCGAAGGCCATCCCGATCTTCGAGCGCTACCTGGCGCTGCGGCCCGACGACCCGAGCGCGCGCACGGACCTCGCGACCATGTACCTCTATTCCGGCGACGCGGCGCGCGCGATCGCGACCTACAAGGACGTCATCAAGCGCGACCCGTCCTTCCTCCAGGCGCACTACAACCTGGCCGTCACCTACCACGGGCAGAGTGACGACCGGGCCGCGCTCGGCGAGCTCGAGGTCGCGCGCGGGCTGGCGACCGAGGACGGCGTCCGCAAGCAGATCGACGACATGATCGCGAGCCTGCACGGCGCGGGACCGGCCCCCGGGCGGGCGGCGGCACCGCCTCCCCCCGGCGGCGGAGGCGGGCCAACCTCCTTTCAGGACGCGGTCGAGCAGGCGTTCCGGGCGTCGCCGATCATGGGCCCGCGCATCGTGGGCTTCGAGTGGACCGCCCCGGCCAGCGGGCGCGTGATGGTGCGCGATTTCCCCATGGAGGGGATGCCCCCGGCGGTGCGCGACAAGTTCACCGCCCGCCTGGCGGCGGAGCTGCGCAGCGCCGCGGGCGCTCACCCGGTCGCCGGGCCCGTCCGGGTCGAGATCGCCGACCTGGCCAGCGGGACCATCATGGCGACCGTCAGCCCCTGAGGGGGCCCTCGGGTTATTGCCGGGCCATCCGCTCCGGGGTTACACTCCCTGCGGGGTGGCCGTGGGGCTGAAGGGAATGCGAGGTCGCCCATGCAGTCACGTTGGAGCCGCTTCAGATTCGTCGGCACCATCCTCCTCCTGGCCAGCGGGCCCGCGGTCGCCGAGCCGCTGTTCACGCTCACCGGGGATGGCAAGACGTTCCTCTACCGGGCGCGGCCGGGCGACAACCCCGGCGCCGTGGCCGAGATGTTCGGCATCCCGCCGCGCGAGGTTGCCGCCTTCGTCGCCGCCAATGGCATCAGCGACACGACGAAGGTAGGGGCCGGCTTCGTCTACCGTGTGCCGAACGAGGCGGCGCGAGCGCTCGCCGAGCGGACCGCCACCCTCGAGGGCGAGAACTCCACCCTCGCGCGCACCGCGGGCGAAGAGCACACCGAGGCACAGCGGCTGGCGCGCGCCGCGGAGGACGCCCGCACCGAGAAGGCACGGGCCGAGTCCAGGGCGGTCCAGCTCGCGCGCCTCGAGCGCATCTGGCCATGGGCGAAGGCCCTCCTCGTTCTCCTGCTCGCCGTCGCGGCCGGGGCCTTCTACACCGCCGTGGCGGCCATGCGCCGGCGGGCCGAGGCTGAGCGCTACGCGCGCACCCTCGCCGGCGAGCTCGAGGAGAAGCGAAAGGCCGCCCTGACCGAGCGCCAGGAGAGCGCTCGCCGCGTCATCGACCTCGAGCAGCGCGTACGCACTCTCGAGGCCCAGCTCGGCCCGCGTGTCGTGGTCGGCGGCCGGGGCAGCGACTAGGCTACCCCGCCCAGCCCCACTTCTCTTTGTTCGCCTGGACCTGCTCCGCCGTCGGGTGCTCGATCTTGTTGTGCTGGGCGACCTTGAAGTCGCCCATGTGCTCCATGACCTTGTAGTTGAGCGGCGTGTCGTCCTTGAACACCTCGGGGACCGCCACCTCCTCGAAGATCGCGTTCCACGGGCACTCGGGCTCGCAGGCGCCGCAGTCGATGCACTCGTCGGGGTGGATGTAGAGCTGATTCGGCCACTCGTTGCGGTCCGAGCCGGTGTACTCGTAGATGCAGTCGACCGGGCAGACGGCGACGCAGCCGGTGTCCAAGCAGTCGCGGCAGAGCCGCGTGATGATGTAGGCCATGCCCTCTCCTCGACTGTTCCTAGCGCCCACCTCCACCCTTTGCAACAACGCTCGGAGCGGATCGAATTTTCTTGACAGCGCCCCCGGCGTCGGGCACACAGCACAGAGTCCGGCGACGCTGGAGCGCCCGCGCGAGGCTGCGGTTCGGGGAGGCGGGGGATGATGATCAGCTTGCGGATGGTCGGGACCGAGGTTTCGGCGCTGGGGGCCGCCGCGCTCTCCATGCCGCTGCGCTTCGTGCTCGAGCGCGACTGCTTCGATCCGAGCTCGCCGCACCCGACGCCGGTCGTGCTCGTGCACGGATTCCTCGGCGACCCGACGAACTTCCTCCTCTTCCGCCGCTACCTCGCGGCGCACGGCATGCGCAACTTCGCCGCCTTCTCCTACCCGCCGCGCTTCGACTACCAGCGCCTCGCCCCCAGGCTCGGTGACCTGATCGACACCATCTGCGCCGCCACCGGCGTGCCCGAGGTGGACGTGGTCGGCCACAGCCTAGGCGGTCTCATCGCCCGCTATCTGGTCGAGATGCCGCGCGCGAGCCACGTGCGCCGCCTGGTGACGCTCGGTGCACCCTACTTCGCGAGCCCGCTGCCACCCGGGGAGCTGGCCGTCTTCGCCGCCGCGGACCCTTTCATCCCTCCGCCGCACCCGATCTACGGCCCACACAGCGGGCCACGCGAACGCGGCGGTCGGGTGGTGACCGTGCCCGACTGCGGGCACTGGGGCCTGCTCTATCACCCGGCGGTGCTGCGCGAGACCGCGAGCTTCCTCGCCTTCCGGGGCGGCGTCCCCGGGATCGGCTGCGAACCGCCCCTGGCACTCGACGCGGCCTCGTAGAGTCGCACGCGGCTCGCGAACTAGTGTTTGACCTGGGCCGCCCCCCGGGAATATGCCTTTGGTCCGGCCCGATGCCCGTCGCATTTCCATCGCTCGCCTTCTTCGAGGCTCTGCAGCGCGAGATGCGCGGCGAGCGGGAGCGCTTCTCGCGCCTCGGCTTCTTCGACACGACCTTCGGCATCCGCGTCCACACCCCGGGCGGCGGGCCGCCCGCCGAGTTCACGCTCGTCTTCGAGGTCTTCGACTGCGTACGGGTCACCGAGGGTCTGGCGAACGTCAGCACCGATTTCGTGGTCGAGGGCGACTTCACAGCCTGGCGCGAGATGCTCGACGCCATTCACGAGCTGGGCGCCGCCGACACCGCGCACAGCCTGAACACCCTCACCCACTTCGGCGAGGCGCTCCAGGTCCGCTACGACGACCCCGACGGCCACGACAAGATGTACCGCTTCGCGGAGAGCATCCAGGAGTTCTTCGACCTCTCCGCGCGCTTCGACTTCGTCTACCCCGACGGCGCCCGCCCGCCCGCGCGGCGCGAGCAGCTGCGGAGGAGCGGCACATGAGCTATCTCAGCACGACCGATTTCACCGACGATCGGACCTTCGTCGACCGCTTCCGGCGCACCATGCAGGGCGACCTCGAGCTCTCGTGGATGGACGAGCCGCGCGAGCGGGTGCGCTGCCAGCCGCAGAACGAGCGCCGCGGGCTCACCTTCCGTGATCTCGACGTGGGCGGCTACGGCTTCACCGAGATGCCCGAGCTGATCCGCCAGAACCGGAGTTTCGCGCCGCGGGGCGCGGCCCAGCCGCCCGGCCTCCCCGACCTCCAGGCCGAGGTCAACCGCAAGAGCGAGGTGTGGGCCTACAACATCGAGGGCTACTACGAGGAGGCGATGACCCGGCAGTGGAACGCGACCACGGACATCCCGTGGGCCGAGCTGCAGGAGACCGAGCTGCCGGAGGACATCGGCAAGGCGTACGCCCAGCTCCTCACCTTCCTCACCGAGGTCGAGATGATCGCCACCGACGTCCCCGCCAAGTGGATGGGACGTCTCAACGCCGACTTCTTCGAGGTGAAGAACTTCATCGCCACGCAGGCGATGGACGAGGCGCGGCACGCGGAGGTCTTCCGCAAGCGCGCCCTCTCGACCGGCTGGGGGCTCATGCGCGCCAGCGCGCACAACGAGTTCAACCTCAAGTTCCTGCGCGACGCGGACACCTTCGCCGAGGCCTCGCTCTCCCTCCACCTCCAGGCCGAGGGCATGGTGCTGACGCTCTTCCGCTTCAGCGAGTACATCTCGCCGACCGAGGGCGACAAGAAGCTCTTCCGCCTGGTCATGCAGGACGAGGCTCGCCACGTCGGCTACGGGATGCAGCATCTCAAGTGGGTGCTCGACCACTTCCCCGAGAAGCGCGAGATGATCCATCACCATCTCGACGAGGCCGAGAACTTCGTCTTCGGCGCCGGCTACGCGACCGAGGTGCTCGAGCCTTTCATCATCCTCTCCGGCAAGGGCATGAAGAAGGAGCAGATCGCCGAGGGCGTGCGCATCACCATGGCCTTCCAGATGAAGCAGACCGAGGAGTACTTCGAGCGCCTCGCCAAGTGCGGCCTCCCCGAGCGCCGCGAGCGCTCCCGACTGTGGAAGATGTTCGAGCT
>WNEZ01005846.1_pt1 | contig 20510 bp, 27 predicted proteins | sample 5400521 | NCBI WGS metagenome assembly WNEZ01 (sample SAMN13153339, study PRJNA577476) | soil metagenome | isolation source: 120 cm saprolite under Douglas fir tree site 2 hole 1 replicate 1 | place: USA:California | collected 2015-04-18 | reverse complement strand
TCGCCGCGTGGATCGGCTCAACTGAAGGCGAAGGCATCACCGACGTGCTGTTTGGCAATTATGGCTTTCAGGGCAAACTGACCTATACCTGGCCGAATTCTGTGACGCAGGAACCCTGCAATCAGAATAATGGCTGCACTGGTGCCCTATTCCCTTATGGATATGGCATCACCCCTTTCTAACCGGTGATTCCGGGTTGAGATAACCATGGAACCCACTCCGGAGACCCCATTGGAGTGGGTTCCATGTGAAAGTGACCGTTTATGCGCTTCTCAAGGTATGCGGATTGTCAAAATGTCTGGGTCTTCCCACGGGATGTGCAACGAGTTACTGGGTGAGATTGAGTCAGCACATCTCAACCTTCGCATCCAGCTTTCAGGTTTGAATGTGCTGACTCCCAAAACGGAAAAGCCCTGCGCAGACCCCGGGGATTTACCGGCTTGAGGCTCGCTCCGATGTGACGGATGGTTCACTCTCACTTGTCTGGGGCACCTTCGCCGTTGTTTGCACGAAGCCCATTTTGTGCCGACCGGGCAGCATCATAGCAGCGATGGCTCCCACGAGGGAGAGCGCGGCGCAGACGCCCATCGCGGCGGCGAACCCGCTGCTGAACGCCTGGGCAGAGCCGAAGCCTCCGACCCCGGCGAACACTGCGGCCAGGAGCGCGACCCCGAACGCCGCGCCGAGCTGGCGCAGCATGTTGAAGGTGCCGGACGCCTTGCCGATCTCAGCCGCTGCCACCGAGCTGACGACGGCGTTCTGGCCAGCGGGGATGGCCGCAGCGCCAAAGCCGGCGATGAACAGTGGCGCGATGAGTTCGGGGTAGGCGAGGCCTGGCCTGGCGATCAGCCCGATCCAGGCCATCGCGATGGCTTGCAAGAGTAGCCCTCCAACCATGAGCGTTCGCTCGCCGAAGCGGTTGACGAGGACACCGGCGATTGGTGCGGTCACGAACAGTATGGCGGTCAAGGGGAGCAGGCGCAGCCCGGCACCCAGCGGTCCATAGCCCAGCGCGGTCTGCAGAAACTGCGCCAGGAAGAACGCGGAGCCATAGAGCGACGCGAAGAACAAGAAGCCTGCCGCATTGCCCGCTGAGAAGGCGCGGGAGCGGAAGAAGCGCAGCGGCAACATCGGCACGCGGGCGCGCCGCTCCCAGGCGACGAAGGCCACCGCAAGCCCGGACCCGCCCACCAGCGTTGCGATGACCTCAAGGCTGCCCCAGCCGACGCTGTTCCCGCGCACCAGCCCCCACACCACCCCCAGGGCTGCCCCCGTCACCAGCAGGAGGCCACCCATGTCGAGAGACGTGCGTGGTCCGAAGCTCTCCGGCATGCGCCTGAGTATGAGTGGCATGACGAGCAGGCCAATCGGGACGTTGAGCCAGAAGATCCACTGCCAGGCGAGGCCCTGGGTAATGGCGCCGCCCACCACCGGGCCGGAGAGAACGGCCAGCCCGGTCACACCACTGAAGGCCCCGAGTGCTCTCCCCCGCTGCTCTGGCGGAAACACCGCGCTCAGTTGCGTCACAGCCAGTGGCATCACCAGCGCCGCGCCGCACCCCTGGATGGCGCGGGCGGCGATCAGCCAGCCGACGTTTGGCGCAAGCGCGCAGGCGGCCGACGCAGCCACGAACAGCCCCAGGCCGGCGACGAACAGGCGCCGCCGCCCGAACCGGTCGCCGAGCGCCGCCCCCGTCATCAGCAACACCGCGAAGCTCAGCGTGTAGGCGTTCACCGTCCACTCCAGCTCCTCGATGGAGGCGCCCAGGTGCAGACGAATCGTGGAAAGCGCGGTCGAGACGACCAATGCGTCGAGCGCAACCATAAATGATGCAACCGACGCAAGCACCAGGACCCAGGCTCGCGTCGCTTTTTCGCTTGATTCTTTCATCATGTGCTTCTTCACTCCAGACAAAGACTCCTGTGAATACATGAGAGTCTTCTCAAAGATCATCATCAGAGAAGTTCTGAAGACGAATCGACTAAGGTCAGATGGATCGCCGTGGTGGGTGGCACTTCAGGATGACTTGCTAGAAGCGCTGCTTGAAACGCCTGGAAGGTTGCAAGCGTGTCAAACACCTTGCTCGCCTCTTCGTTCGCGCAAAAACGCAAGTGAATGAATGTTTTTCCGTCGTCTTCCACAAAGACGCTATATTTGAGATCAGTCCGGTGCAAGGCTCGGAGTTCCTCCATCACCCGGCGAATATGCTCCTGGTTCTGTGCCGCGTATGCTGCTTTCACGACGTACCGATTTGTGGTAATGATCATCTGGACTCCTCTTCTGTTCTCGTGGACAAAGCTGTCCTGCTATGCTATACTAAATAAGCGAGTTTTTATTCGCTCTCGCAAGCAATTATACGAGTTTTTACTCGTGTTGTCAAGAGGTTTTCCGGAGAGACCAGAGATAAGCGCAATCGGGGGCTGTCTAGAACGAAGGTTTGATGTATAGTATGGATCAGCGGAAACACGCACAGGCGGTTCAGCGACGAGCGCGAGGGGTCCAGCGCATCGCTTCTATTCTTGATGCTGCTGAAACTGTCTTTGCCGAAGTGGGCTACGACGAGGCAAACACCAATCGTATTGCCGCTCAGTCGGGGATCTCGCCAGGCTCCCTGTATCAATTCTTCTCCAACAAAGAGGAGATTGCACAAGCTCTGGCTGCCCGGTACACCGAGGAACTCCAAAAGGCGTATGGCTCTGTTTTCTCAGTCGAGGCTGCCTCGCTTCCCTTCCGCAACGCAGACTCAGCGCTACGATGACTGTCCAGTTCTTCAAAGCGGTCCTCCGGCTGCTTCTCCAGGCGGAGGAGGCTGAGCGGAGGCTGCTGGTGCGGGAACTCAAAACCGCGTTGCATCGGTACCTTGAGCCTCTCCTTGGTTGAGGAACCGAGCGCATCCCGTGGGGCCATTCCCACTTTTGTGGATCAAGAACAGGACTGAATAGGTTCCTGGCAGCACTCAGAGGCTTTCATCGTCCGGTTTTACTTCAGCATAACGGGAGTGGCCTGAAACCCTGCCAAGGTGTCCCGGAACCCTTCAATCTCCCGCAGGGTTTCATCTCGCTGCCTCGAGGCGGGTACCAGCGCACGAACCAACTGCACGTAGCCGCTCATTGCTTCGTCCAGCAGATGCAGTTCCTGGTGCGTGAGCCAGATGGGTGTGTCTTCTTGCTGGCCAGTGGAAGCAAGCAGCGCTGCCAGCCGCTGCTGCACGCCTCGCAGCACGCGTACGCGGGTTTCCTGTTTGGGTGAAGGAGGAACAGCCTTGCGCAGGTACAAAAGATAGGCTGTCACCATAGTAAGCAGCACACGTGCATCATTCAGGCCGATGTGCACCTGTGGCAGGTGTTTGCCCTGGTTTCGTGTGGTCTTCACCGCTCTACCCTCATTACCTCTTCTTCGCCCCAGGTCTCCGTCTCCATGAGCGCGATGGCCTCTGCAAGCTTGCCCTCTTGAATAAGCTGGAGGATACGCTCCGCGCCTCGCTCCATACGTGCGGTGATGAAATCATGGCGTGCTGTTCCATACGCCAATCCTGTTAGCCCCTGTTGGGCAGCCTCGCGCTCCAGGTCAATCCGCTGCATGAGGCTGGCTACTTCGCTTTTCTCTGTATCCACAGCATCGCTACCTTTCTTGAAAATATTGACGTGACTACACCTGTAATGACTTACTGTAAAATAGGGCTTGTGCTTCTCGTCTGGCTCTCAACATGAACATAACATAGAAAATGCCTGTGTATACACTGGCTGTTCACCTTTCCACTCAGCAGTTGAATGTCTCAGCAACTGCATAGCAGACACCGGTTTTTTCCTCTATACTTGAGAATATCGACACTACTTTTAAGTGGAGGAAACGATGACTAAGCCGGTCTATTGGGGTAAGGGAGGCGAGTATGGTCCCTATAGCGTCCAGGAAGATGGGTGGCCCAACGCTGGGGAAGTGATGCGCGCCTATCGTCTCAAACGAGGGTGGAGTGCAGCAGAGGTGGCCAGACGCTACAGCGAGGCGCTCAAAAGCTTGAGCAAATGCAAGAAAGAAGGAACACCAGTCAAGCCGGTCAGTGCAACCTGGATACTCAACATGGAAAACGAGAACCGCGTCCCATCCGATATCACTCGCCGCCGCCTGCTCGCTGATCTATTACAGATTCCCCCCATTCTCTTCGGACTCAGCTCGTTTGAACAAGTGCTCTTCAAGCCGAAAGCAGCGACCAGTGCGCTCCCAATGGGGCCGACCATTCTCAAGCAGGACCTTTCCCCCGACCTTCCCAGGTATGAACGGGAGATCCGGGCATTCTGGCTGCTCAACGAGACCAGTCACGCGCACGACGTCTTAAATGATGTGCTTACGACCATCAAGGAACTGGAAGCGTTGGAAGAGCAAGCCAGCGGAGATCTGCAGCGCCATGCGCGAGAACTGTTGTATAGCCATTATCGACTGGTGAGCAGAATTCACCGAGACTTGCTAGACTTGCCGGTAGCTTATCGCTATGCGAATTACGCGGTGCGTGTAACGAAAAGCCTTGGTCGCAATGATTTGATCGCTACCTCGCTGTTTGTTCGAGGATTCATTCGCCTGGTATGGGGCTTGCATGGGGAGAAGGCAGCATATGGGATGATTGAACCCAACCGGGAGAAACTTGTCGGGGCACTCAGCGACTTTGAGCAGGCGCTTCCCCTGGCACGTCCCCAGTTAAAAGGTCTGCTTCAGCTTGAGATGAGCCGGGTGCAAGCTGTCCTGAGAGGCTCCGCTACAGATGTCACTATCGCTCTAAGAACGATGGATTTAGCAGGGAATTTGGTTGATTATGAGGAAAGAAGCGCGGACCCCTATACGAACATTTTACTAGATGCGAGGGTAAAAGGGCTGGATGAGGAAGAGTATCTATTGGGAAGGGCGATCACCTTCAATGCAGTGGGTCGCTCTGGTAAGGCGCTCGAGGAATTTGATGCGTTGGAGAGGTTGGGCGAGGGAAGGCGAAGAGGAAAAGATCAAACGCGGCATTATGCCTGGTTGGAGATTGTGCAGGCGCAGGCGTACCTGGGGACGAAAGAATACTACGTGGCAACACACAAAGCGACCAAGGCATTTTTTGTGCTCAGAGATATCGACTCACTTGATAACATTGCCATCATCCAAGTCATGTATAACGATCTGGTCAAGGGTCCTTACCAGGGGCACGAAGAGGTCAAAGAGTTAGGCAATATGCTCACGCGCTATTATCAATCGCGAGGGAGGAAGTAGTGATGAATCTCTCTTTCCGCATCTGTACCGAAGCAGATCTTGCTGCTGCCGATGATATTCTGGTTGCAGCGTACCAGTTCAAGGGCAGTCGAAAAAAGCTGCTACGCCACTACCTCTCATTACAGCCAGATGGCTGGTGGCTGGCCCTGGTAGATGGGAACCCTATCGGATTCGGGGGTGCAGTGGATTATGGAGCTTTTAGCTCCGTTGGGATGCTCTCTGTGTATCCCTCGTGGCAACGCCGAGGCATTGGTGAGGCGCTCACGAAACAGATTCTCGCATGGTGTGAGGAACATGCTTGTCCCACGATGATTCTTGAAGCCGAAGAACTGGCAGTTTCCTTGTACGCGCGACTGGGATTCGTCGAAGAAGATACTACGCCCCAGATGTTTCTGGACGAACCGAGATTGGATATGCAGGCATCTCCTGGCGTTGAGATTATGCAAGCAAAGGATATTCCCGAACTGGCAGCGTTTGATACTCCCTATTTTGGCGCTGAGCGTACTAAGGTGTTCATCTCCCATCTGAGAGAGAACCCTGGCCGCGCTTTCGTGACACGCAATGACACAGGGCAAATTACAGGATACCTCTTTGCCCAACCACGGATGCTGGGGCCTTGGGTTGCCAGCACGGCAAGCGAGGCTGAAAAGCTACTGGTACAGGCCCTTGCTCTGCCTTTTGAGAATGGTCCTAGCGTTTCCATCCCAGCGATGAACGAAGAGGGCTTACAGTTACTCAGACGCTACCATTTCAGTCAACGGAGCGTCGATCACTATATGCGTCGTGGCGCTCCTCTTCAATCAGGCCAACGTGCGATGATCTATGCGCAGGCAAGCCCGGCTCTCGGGTAATCTATGCCTCGCTTACTCACCAGGAGGCAATCTATGGAACTCAATACGCTATTTGCCTGGTCGCTTGCTGTAAACCTGAGTGCATTGATCCTGCTGCTAGAAGCTTTCTTGCTCTTGCGTGCACTGTTAGCCGCGCCGCAGGTGCTCTGGCGTTATCTGCTCTTTGCATTATTTCTGGGACTGAGCGCCTGGTGCTTCACTGGGACGATTAAAGCATGGCAAGCGCTTGAAATGCTTACACCTCTTTACGCTATTGATCGGTTCCCACCAGCGGTATACATTCATATCAGAGCAATAATGATCAATGCGGTCAGTGCCTGCCAGTTGCAAGTAGGCATTGTGGCTGTGGTTCTCGTCGCGCTGCTGCTGATAGAGAGCAAGTTGCTTCCCCGTCACGTTCGACCCCCTGCATGGGTGATTGCGCGAGAGCAGGAGCGGTTTGTGGGAAATTAAGGGGATTCGCCTGACGCCGGTGCGCTTACCCCGATTTGTGGAGACCAAAAAATGGTTTCTTGATGGAATTTGTCACTGCTTCAAATCCATATTCCAGCATCGCCGTTTCGTACTCGACTTTCGCTTGAAAAAGCGATGCCTCTTTCGTCGCAACATCAACCAATTTGTGATGAAGGAGTTCAGCATCTCGAAGAGCAGTGTTGGCCCCCTCACCACGAGAAGGAGGCATCGTATGGATCGCATCGCCTAAAAGCGTGATGTTCGTCGTCTGCCACTGCTTGACAGGCTCCGCATAGTGAAGACTAATCGGGAAAGTAGCAGGGATATCGGCTTCATCAACAAGCCGGCGCAGCACGGGATGCCATTCCTTCACCAGATCTCTCGCCACTGCTTGCAACGTTGCGCCATCAGCACCCCGAAATTGTTCGTCGCTAAGGGGGAGCTGTGCTAACGGCACGCTCAATGTCCACATGAGATAATCCTGTGTTTCGGTGAGGTGAAGGCTCGGAGCGTACTTCGCCGCGGCCTCCGCGAACGGTTCTCGTTTCTTGTACGCCCCAGCACCCATCCCCACGCCATCGGGACCAAACGCCTGCGAAAAACCGTTCACCCAATTGTCAGGAATCCACTGCATCGTTTCGGGAGTGAGTGGAGTTTTGCCATAAATGACCCAGCCAGTATCGGCAAGTTTGGCATCCGGCACGATGAGCTTGCGGACGACAGAATTGCTTCCATCAGCACCAATGAGCAAATCTCCCGTGGCAGAAGTGCCGTCGGCAAAGTATGCGCGGACCTGGCCTCCATCCACCTGCTCAAAGCGTTCGAAGGTCTTGTCAAAATGGACAATGCCTTCCAAACCGGCGAGCAGAATCTCACGCAAGGTGAGCCTGTTTACGTCTGTAAGGAGAAGAAAAGACGAATCGGTGACGGCTGGAGGCAGCGGCCAGGAAAACACTTCCTTCAATTGCGGATCGAAGACGGCGAAGCGGCCCGTTATGGGCTTGCCGGACGTCGCAACGAACAGGCTGAAGAGATTTTCGGGCAGACAGTCGTGTAGGGCGCGGCTTCCGTCTGTATTAATATGAATGCGGTACCCCTGGTAGCGGAAATGTACGGATCTATCGCGTTCATAGACTGCAACACTGATTCCTGATAGTTTGAGGCCCTGCGCCAGGCACAATCCCCCGACTCCGCCGCCAATAATCAGCACATAAAGAGGTCCTTTTGTTGTTAAAGGATCTTTGTGCATAGTATTTCCTCCTAATCCTTCGCTCTTTCCACGGGAGGCCAACCCTGCATTGAGGCAGCGAAGCCTCCCCGTGCGAGTCCGAGACCACCGGTGACTGGCGCGCAGGTTCCGGTCATGAAGCCACTATCATCATCCGCGAAAAAGGCGATCACGCCGGCAATATCTTCGGGGCGTGCTGCGCGCCCAAGAGGAATCGCCGCAGCCATCCGTTGGGTGAATGCGGTGGGCAAAAAGGCTGCACTCGCCTCGGTTTGCACCCCTCCTGGCGAGACCACGTTGGCCGTAATCCCTCGCGGCCCAAGTTCATACGCCAGGTATTTGACAAACGTGACCAGTGCCGCTTTGGCTGTCCCATGCGCAATTGATCCTGGAAGAGCCGGGCCTTTGGCATGCTCGCTCCCCACGTAGACCAGGCGACCGTACTGCTGGCGTGTCATCACCGGCAGCACGGCCTGCGTCACCTGAAACGCGGCCTGCAGTTCGTCATTGACCCGTTGCTTGAATTCCTCCCAGGCCATCTGCTCAAAGGGTGCAAATCTGCTGCGCATCGCAGCGTTGCTCACCAGAATATCAAGACGCCCGTAGGTGTCGATGACGGAAGCCGCCAGCCGCGCCACCTGTTGCGCGTCACGCACGTCGGCCTGGATCGCGTATGCCTTCCCCGAGGCGGCCTGGATCTCTGTCACCACGCCCTCTGCAGCTTGTGCATTGCTGAGGTAGTTGACAGCGACACGTGCGCCACGCGCGGCCAGCAATTTCGCGGTGGCCGCACCAACGCCACGTCCCCCGCCGGTAACCAGGGCAACTTTGTTTTCAAGTGCCATCAGCATTTTCCTTCCTCTTTTAGCGCTTTTCCTCGCCTTTCCCGTACCCCAGATGCTCGCGAAGAAAGCCAAAGCGCCCGGCGCTGTCTGGCACTACGGTAGAGACACGAGCGATGAAACGTTGCAGATCTTCAATAAACGCCTGTCGTTGGGGACCGGGTAATAACTGCCCATTGAAGACTTCGACGACCGGTTGGAGCGAGCGCACAATCTCCTGCCCCTCCTCGCTCAGCGAGACCTTCACGACTCGCTGATCTTCACGATCGCGCACCCGTTCGACCAGGCCGCTTTGCTCAAGCCGCTTGACGATGTTGGTAACAGCCGGCGCGTCAACCCCAAGACGCTGAGCGAGCACGCCGATAGTCTGTTCTTGCTTATGCGCGATGAACGAAAGAATGCCCCATTGGGGAGGCGTAATCACGTAGGCTTTTCCCTGTTCGACGCAGTGTGTACGCAAGACCTCGGAGAAGGCCGATGAGAAACAGCGCTGGGCATAGGAGAGCCAATAGCCAATCGAGTCATCGGGCTGCATCTTCCCGCCCTTTCCTTATCATGTTAATAGATATCATAATAATGATTAACATGATAAATATTGTAAGCAGAAAAGTTGATTCTGTCAAGTCTATTCCCCAAAAGATGGGCACCGTTTACTCCTCATTTGTTGAGCATGATGCCGCAAAATGCTCGTTCATACGATTACTTATATGAGAGATTCTTTTTTTGAAGGAGCGCGTATGCAACACCACCACGTGGATACAGCTCAAGGGGATTTTGGAGGATCACTTTATACTTGTTTTGCTGCCACTATTTTTACCTATTTGTCTCAACAGGTGCCGAATGAGCAAGACGCTGAAGACTTACTTCTGGAGGTCTATCTGGCAGCACTCAAAAACGACTCGCTTTCCACTATGTCTGCACCGTCCCAATTGGCCTGGTTACGAAGAGTAGCTCGCAATAAAGTGATTGATCGGTACCGGCATATCACTCTTTTGGCCCTACTCCCTATAGAGCAGGCAATGGAGATGCAAGACGATGCATTAACCCCGGAACAATATGCCGAACAGCAAGAGAAGTTTACAGAACTACTGAGGTTACGTTATCGCAATGGATTGCGCTTTCACGAAATCGCGGCGCTCCTTGAGAGACCTGAGGGGACGGTACGCAAATTGTTTGTACGTACCCTGCACCAGTTACGTGAAATCTTTGATCAATTAGAAAGGGAAAGCAACGATGCAACCATTCGATGATATGCTACCAGAAGAGAGAGAGCCACAGTATGAGGAGCTGATTACCTTACTTCAACAAGCCTATCACAGCCCTATGCCCGTCGGTACAACGAAGCAGGCACAGATCCTTTCGCGTGTGCAAGCGCGTCTGATGGAGACGGACCCTGGAACCTCTCTCACCGAAGATATGCCTGTGCCTGCCAATGGAAGACTGACTCCCCCTCTGAGCAAGCCTGAAGCACAAACAGGTAAACAACGTCCGGGTAGGCAGTTTGTTCGTCTGCTCAATGCGCTCGCTGCTGTCCTCGTTGTTGGCCTCATCATTGCGAGTGCTCTCGTGCTCTTTACCCATCGCTCCCCAAAGGTTGGCTCTTCTACGCGCACTGTATCTGCCGCTCTCCCATTTCAACCCCTACCCAGCGGTTGTTTTTTCCTTCCACAGCAAGATTCAAAACAGTATTGCCCGCACGACCCCTTCACACGGCTCAATATATCTAAGGACATCCCTGGTTATACGATCACGTTAAAGCAAGCGTATGCCGATGCAAATCAGGTGTTGATCGAGTATACGGCGACGAAAGCTGCCAATCATCAGCCAGCAGACGTCTATCTTGGCAGCTTTTCCACTTTGAGGACGCAAAACGGTATAACGCTCCGTGAAGGTGGAAGTTCCGGATACTCATCAGTAAGTGTCCAGATCTTTAATTTCGAGCCTGCTACTATTATGCCAACAGCGAGTACGAGGACGCTCTCTCTGCACCTGCTTATCCATGGTATGAACGCCCCGGTAGCATCATCCAAACCCTTTAGTCCCGTGACCTTCGATTTTTCTTTACCGTTTCACTCCAGTCGAGCGGTCATCATGCAGCAGACTGTGACAGTCGCCGGAAAGAGTGTCACGCTTACGCAAGGGGTGGCGACTCCGAGCGAAACACGGTTCTATCTCTATTCGAGAGATGTACTACTGGACCAGGGGAATAATTTTTCCCTGACGGATAATGGTAGAAATGTGAATGGAATTGATGGATCAGTTGGAGGAATCACCAATCAAGACGGATACCTCACTAATCCTCCTAATCAACCGATTACAACGGAAATCGTGGATTTCGAACCGCTCTTCGAAAGCCATGCAGTAGGTGTTTTAACGGTCAACGCCCCCCCCGGAAGCTATGCCGGTCCCTGGATTTTTCACTTCACTGTTCAATAGGAGCAGGAAGGAGGAGGAGGAGTGAAATAGCTGAGGAGAGCTGCCTGCTCCTTTCTTGATTGCAGCGAGAAAAGGCTCATTTCCCGGTATTCTCATTTTAGATGTGTAGGGCTGAAAGTGACCTGAAACCCCTGAGGATCCACCCGAAAAAATGGAGTGGCCCTGTTACGAAAGGAGTCTCCTATGCGTTCCCGACTGGTAGTAGTAGCCCTCGTAGTACTGTGGATCCTGTGCGTCGGGGGTGAGCCCGCCGCACGCGTCATAGGGAATGATCTCCGCTGCGCTCCGATACATCCGCATCTAATCAATGTTAGCTCGGATGATCTGAACGTAGAACCTGGGAAGAGATCATCCGAGCTCACTACAAGGCCTCAAGCCACCATGACCTTGATCAGTCGAGAAGTCTCCGCGTATGCGTCTACAGGGAACGCGTCCCTGGCGGCGGACAGTTCGTATGATACCTGGTGGCAGGCTCGGTCGACCAGTCAGCAGTGGATCGTGTACAACCTGAACGGCGCAGGGAGTTTAGGAAAGGTGTTGGTGGTCTGGTACGACGACCAAACTCCACCGTATGATTGCACACTAGTCCCAGGGTACCGGCCGATCGGCCTCCCGAGGGACTACACGCTGGAGGTCAACGCGCAAGGGAACCACGGCCAGCCCCCTGCCACGGGTTGGACGCAAGTCGTACGCGTGACGGGAAACACCTACCATTCTCGTCAACACCTCATCGATATGACCGGCCGGCACTGGCTTCGGATGAGCATTAGCACAGCTCTCGGTGGACCGGGCGCGATGCTCAAACTTGATGTGTACGCTCTCCACTCCGACCCTCCACTCTCGGGGGACTTCCTCTTCCTTGGGGACAGCATCACCCAGGGACCGGCGCTCCATCTTACCTTCAACGGAGTGTTGTCGATCCCGCAGCTCATCGCTAGTGGGTCAACTGGCAAGTGAATAGCCTTTGGCCAACGCCGCTCCTGAACCAGCCAGGCGGCGTACGCGTGCCCGTTCGCGCCGCCGTCGCCGTTTGCCATTCCACACGAACGGGGTCGGATGCTTGTTCCAGCCCGCCACGGTTTGTTCCAGCCAGTCGATCACCTCTTGCGCATTTTTGGGGTGGTGTCCGGCCAGAGCGCGAGGCACAATGATGCGCTGCACGGACTCGGCCATGTTCAACCAGGAGCCCCCAATGGGCGTGTAGAGCGGCATCACCCCATGCTCAAAGAACCAGCGCACCAGATCGTACGACAGGTGCCCCGCCAGGTTATCCAACACCAGCACGATGCGTAACGGGGGAAGGGGTCGGCGTGGCGGGTGACCCAGCCACGTTTCCCACTGCGCACAGCGCGGGCGCTCGGCTTCCGGCGGAAGCTCTTCTTGGGGGTGGGCCTTCTCGATGGCGGCGAGCACTGCGGTCAGTTCCCCTTTGAGCCAAGGGTGTAAGACCGCATTGGTCACCGAGAAGACGCCTTTGGCTCGCAACAAGCCGGTGGCCGGGTGAAAGAGCGGAAGCCTCTTGGCGGTGCCCCCGCGCTCGTACTCGTGCGGCTGCACCACCGCATGCCCCTCCGGCTGCCATGAGGCACCCGGCTGCGGGATCGCCTGATACGGACCGGCTTCGTCTTCGTTCAACTGCACGATCCCGGCGGCTTCCGCCTGCTCGCATGCCAGCTCGATCAGTCTTTTTTTTCCGGCGTTTCCAGGTCGTACACCGTCACGGTGCCACTTTTGCGTTTGCGCAGCGCGTAGCCCGTGCGGCACCACGTACGTGTCCGCTGGAAGCTGTAGCCTGACTCGTGCAGCACCTCGCGAATGGTTTCGGCGGCGATCTCGGGCAGCGCCTGCTTGCGCAGTGCACCCCGCAAGGTCATCAGTGACCAGGTCGCCGTCTGATCCTCGTCGCGATCCGGTTCTCGCTGCACTTCTTGCAGGATGCGCGTTCGTTGCGCGCTCGTGTAGGTGACTTTGCGGCCTCGACCGGGGGCGATCGAGAGGGCTGCCAGCCCACGCTCATTGAAGCGCGCTACCAACTTGCCCACCCCATCTCCACTTTTCAAATCGGCCTGATGGGCCGCTTCGGTAAAGGACTGTCCTGCAGCAACGGCAAGCAGAGCTTTGGCTCGACGCACGAGATCCAGTCGCTCGCTCGTCGCTTTGATCAGGCGCTGCAGCTCACGCTCTTCTTGCTCACTCAAGGCGCGCAACGGATGTTTCTGGGGTTGGGCCATTGATCTTCTCCTTTTCTCACTCCCTCCAGTTTACCACTTCTCCACTCATCATGCCTCCTCCGATGGCACTTGGGCCAGTTGATCGCACCCAGTGCCAGTATCGTTTCCTTAGAACCTCTCTGCCATGCCTACCTATTTGCCAGTTGACCCACTAGTAAGGTAGCGGGAGGCCTACCCGTGGAAGAGGACGGCGGGATCCAGGACATGACGCCGGCCAATAGCGTGACTCACCTCACCACGTGGTTGAACCTCTTCCCGGGGAAGTATGTCGCCCTGAACTACGGGACTAACGCCGCGTTGCACGGGTGTATGTCTCAGTCCACGGTGTTCGGGTACTTCAACACGATGGTCCAGGAGGTATTGGCGCGCGGGCTGATCCCGATCATCCCCCACATCTTGTGGGGTGCCTACCCCATGATCCAGCGGTGTGGACCTGCCGTGAACGCGGCGATCGATCAGATCTATGCGGCTTACCCACAAGTCCTGCGTGGTCCAGACTTCTGGGAGATCTTCCAGAACCATCCCGAGTGGCTCCACGACGGGATCCATCCGAATGCGATCGGCATAGGCGTCTATCGACAGCACTACGCCACGTTGCTGTGTGCAGAGGTGTACCAGACCGTGTGCTAGGGAGTTCTCACCATCTGCTACGGGAAGGCCATCCCGTCAAGGGGGTCAATGCGCCCAAAATCACGGGGAAAGTCTGATCTACTTTTCGCGGTTGCGCATCAATTCTGCTACGCCAGCACTCGGCGTATCCGGGCAGTTTTGCAGGGCGGCAATTACCTTTTCGCGTTCGCTTGCGGTGCGGTTCTGGCTCAGCTTGAATTTGCCTTCCAGCCGGGTGATGTGGATTTCAAAGCCAACGATTCCCTGCATCATCTTTTGCAGATATTCGCCCGGCAACTGGAATGGCCACGGCTTTTCGAAGTGGGCCTCGTGCGTTTGTATAAGGGTCTTCAGAAGGTCGTACAGGGCAGCTTGCTCTTCAACCAGGCGAGGCAGGCCGTAGGCGTGGACGGCTGCATAGTTCCAGGTGGGTACGCTCAGCTCGACTTCATACCAGGAGGGCGAGATGTAGGCGTGCGAGCCTTGAAAGATGACCAGGACCTCCTGTGTACCGTCGAGGGCATGCCATTGCGGATTGGCACGTGCCACGTGAGCCAGGAGAGTACCGTATGGGCCTTGTCCTGCATCCAGTAAAAATGGCAGGTGACTTGCAAAGGGCATTCCTTCTTGTTGCGTGACGAGAGTGGCAAAGCTGTATTCTTGCATGAATGCATGGAGTGTTTTAATGTCGTCTTCACGAAATGCTTTTGGAATATACATAGGTCAATGCTCCTACAGATTGGTTTCAATGAGCCGTTCTACGATGATTACGTCTCGCCAGGTGCCATCAAGCCTGGCATGCTTTTCATAAATGCCTACTTCGCGAAAGCCAAGTGAGCCTATAAGCGCGCGACTGGGTTTATTCTCAACGAAGACTCGCGAGACCAGCTTCCAGAAACCCGCGTTTGTGGCGGCCTGAATCAAGGCTTGTAGTGCCAGGCGGCCTGCTCCGCAGCCGCGCATGTCGCGCCTGACGTAGACGGAACACTCGGCAATGCCGCTGTAGCACTCTCGATTACTGTAGGCAGAGGTAGACCCAAAGGCGATGATTCCCTGTTCGTTTTCGATTACTACGATTGGATGTACACCGTTAAACCACCTCTGCACCTCTTCGGCTGAGCGCAAGCGGATCTCGAAGGTGGCAACCCGGTCTTCAATGCCCTGGTTGTAGATGTGGGCAATCGCGGCGGCATCGCTGGGACTGGCAGCGCGAACCTGCATATTGTTACCTCCTGCTAGCATTTTGTAGATAATAGTAGCAGATGAGGATGATTGTGAACAGAGCCAAGAGTGGTGTGAAGAGAGCATATTGGCCTATGTGTTAGATTGACGGCAATCGCTTCGTCCTCTGCATAGTCTCCACGAAGCGCCGGAAGCCCATATAATCAGCTACAGCACGCACGCGGCGGAAGCCCTCTCCATAAACGGGGTGAGGGTTATGCTCGATACCTGTAGCGTAGTAGCGGCCCTCTGAGGTATTCAACTGGGTATAGTAACGGTAGGATAGGAGTTCGCAGAAACCCTCTTCGGCCCAGGAGGGTAAGCCTTTTACGTCGTGTACGATGAGCCAGACATGACCCAGTTCGTGAATCGTGACGCCCTGGAATAAGGTGGTTGGCAGACCCTCCAAGATAGCGACGCCGCTCACCTCGGTGCGGATAACCTGCCTGTTCTGCGTGTGCGTCGTGCTCAGTGTCACGCCCAGGGCATGGGGTTCGGCATGCCCTTTCAATAACTCTGACAGCCTGGGTTGATCGCGCAGTACGAGCGTGAGAGGGAGGTTGTTGTACATAAGCCCCTGGCCGTTGACCCAGCGTTTCAGGTGAGAGAAGACTGGCTGGGCCTGGTCGGCGGTTTCGATGGCGCTGGCTCGACAGACAGGGCAGCGCACACTCCCGCTGCCTTTCACGCCGGGTTCCTGCTGCTGGGGAGGGACCAGGCGACCGCAGAAAGAGCATGCCGGGTATTGGCGCTGGTGTTCCTTGCAGTATTTTGTGCCCCAGTGATCGACCAGGTATTCACCTATGAGTGGTTTGCCACAGTAGGCGCAGCGGGGAGCGACCTGCTGGCGATAACACTCAGGGTGATAGGGCGCTCCCTCATGCAGGTTGAAACGTGCATTGCCGATGGGTTGATGGCACGCCGCGCAGAGGAAGTGCTCCGGGTGCCAGGTGGCTCCCAGGGTTGTGATATAGCTTCCCCCGATGGGTTGACCGCATTGCTTGCAGATAGGTTGTGATGTCATATTAATTCAGAATTGTTGATTCATTCCACCTCTAACAGTATATCCCCATCGTCGACGAAGTCGCCTTCGTTGACTCTGATGGCCTTGACCGTTCCGGCGACCGTTGATTGCACAGGTATCTGCATTTTCATTGATTCGAGCACGACGACATCCTGGTCAATGGATATTTCTTCGCCCTGTTTGACCAGGAACTCTAAGACGACGCCAGCCATATTGGATACAACACTCTTCATACCTGCTTCAATTCCCCCTTTTTGACCTTGCTCCAGATGGTATTTCCTATCCCTGTCCCCGCCGCTCCGTTTCTGCGGGCCGTTGTTGTTGTGCTCAGATGTTACCACATTTTCACCTGTTTTCAACGGCTTAACTGTCTTTTCTACTGTCTTCTGGGAGCGACTGAACCGGCTTCTTGTCACCCGACGAGGAAGGAGACCACCTCATAACATACTTTACGTAGATGGGCACTCCGACATGACTAACCTCCTTGCCATACTAGTAGCACTTCCCAATACTGGTAAAGGAGACCATTGCAAAACGGGTGCTCATTCAGTTCTGGATAGCCAGCACCCGAATTTGCATGGTCTCCCATCGGTACGATCTCCTCGCAAAATGGAGTGAGAGAGAAGATCTATCGGTTAGGGAACAAACCATCCACTAGGAACCTGACCAGCACGACGCGCACAGTCCAGCCACCAATGGTGGATGGAATCGGGACCCATATGGATGCGCTGACTCTGTGCATTGCCCAAGTGCGCCGCCAGCTCCTGCACGGGCAACAACTGCTCTGGTGTAAACCAGATCTCGTCGTCGGACCACGCGCCATCCGCGACGGCGCGGCTGAGCACCCAGTCTACGCCGTCGCGGCGCAGATTGCCGTAGCGCCTCGTATACTGCCCAGCAACACCGCGATACACATCCAGAGTGGGACGGCAGACCAGCGCAATCCTGCGACCCTCCGGCTCAGCAGGCCAGGTTCCCTCCAGTGCCTGGCGGACATACCAGGACTCGGTGAGTTGGTGTTCGTGCCAGTAGCGCCGCCAGAGGCACGTCTCCGGGATGGCATCGATGATCTCACCAAGCGGCTGCACGTCCTGCCACTCTGGTCGCAAGGGTTCGCTGTGGCGACCACGCGCATTGGGAGTAAAGCGATACACCTCTGGGATGATCTGCTGCATGCCGGCGTGCTGCAGGTCAGCGACGAGCCGGTCGAAGTGCCCCACATTATCTTTGGTGACAAACAGGTTGCAGCCCGTTTTCATCCCAGCCTGCCGGGCCAGCTCGACCGCACGCAGGCTCTCTCGATACGCGCCTTTGCGCATCACAGCGCGGTCGTGGACCGAGTCGGTGCCGTGGAAGGCAAACCACAGCGTGGTCGAGCCGACAGCACACAAGGTCTCAAGGAGTTCGCGCCAATCCGACCGCGTCGCCAGAGGGACGCCGGTCGTCGGCAGCGGCTGGAAGTCGACATTCCACTGCTCATGGAAGAGCCTGATTACTTGCGCAGCCTGCGGATGGGCAGCGATCTCGTGCATGGGATAGCCACTGAGGGAGAGGTCGTGTGCCGAGCAGAACCGACGGACTTCCTCGAGCACCCAGGTGACCTCTTCCAGAGGCATAGCCTGGTAGGGGCGACCCACCGCCCAGCAATGCTGGCAGGTGGTGGGGCAGCCCATGACTTCGACGTCCATCCCAAGCTCCATCATTTCACGTGTCATCAGTATGATTCCTTTCTTCTCTTGCCAGCTATGGCGATAGTCAAAGGGGTCTGGGGGAACACATCCCCGGTGATGGAACACTCAACTGATGACCGGTGTGGCGGTGCTCGTGCGTGATGGGTAACAGCGTGAAAGGATTGTCCGGACAACAGACAACAACCCATAGCACGAGCAGTTCGGTGTGGGCGATGCAAGAGAAGGCTGACTGCTTGCGTTGATGCCGGGTATGTCTTCTGTTGTGGGAAAAGAAGTATTTGTTTGCTACCAAAGAGGATACCATACCTCTCTCAATAGATCAAGAAGGCCAGGTACCAGCTCAAGCGCTGATTCTTCATGATCTTGCGATTATTGCCCAGCAACAGAATGAGAATGACCAGCAGAGGAGCGATGACGCCAGCGATCACATTGGCCCAGAAGATCAGCTGAATGGGATTGACGCGCAAGAAGGTGATGGCCACTTTCTCTCATTAACACGTCCCACCAATCGAGTAAGTGACAGCTTGCCATGCAAACAGGAAGCAGATTCGTTGGAACCTGCTTCCTGCGGAGATATTTGTGCGGCTATCTCAGTCACGATAGGCGTAGGTATGCTGCTCATCTCCGGTCGCTGGAGATGCAAATGGCAGATGCGGCTGCTGGATCTCATACGCTGCATCAGCTGGACTGAGCAGAGCGCGTGCCAGTTCTCCTGAAATGAGCGCCAGGCCGTTTAACAGAAAGCGTGTGACGAACCACAAGGCGAGACCGATCGGGACGCCGACAAACGACCTGGCAAACATCACAGGATCGAAAGTCCCATGAACCTCAATAAAGTAGGGGATGATATAGCTGGTAGATTGTATCCCGTTCCTCAGCAAGATCACATTGACCAGCAGGTTTATCAAGTACGCCAGTGGCATCAGAGTGGTCGCTACGGCGAGGATTGGCAGCACCAAGGCCACGGTAAATGAAAAGATACCCAGGGGCAGTTTCAGGATCATGTAGATCGTACCTGTCCAGGTTAATGGATCACGCAGTGAGTTCCCAAAACGCTGTGTAAAGGTCTGCCGGGGCTGCCCTTGTATGTGCGGCTGGCGAGGAAGGGGTACGCGCAGCAAGCTAGCAACTATGCCGCGCTCTACAGCGGCCATTCCCCGAATCATGGCAACTGTTGCAAACAGAATAGGAATGCCAATCCAGATCACAAGTGTGCTCAAACCCAGAGTGAAGCCGATCACGGTCACTAAGAAGTAGAGCAGGCCAAAGGGAAACGAGAGTAAGAGAAAGGCAATATTACCAGCCGTTGTACTTTTTTGTGTCGTATTGAGGGGCATTTCCATCTTTTTTTCCTTCTCCTTAATATACCCTGTGCAAAAAGAACATCACGTTTATGTGTTGTATCCTTGTAGACATTCAAAGCATACAGGGGAAAGGTCACAGGAATTTGCCAGAAATGTTACATTTTTGTAGCTACTCAGTTCAGAGAGGAGGTCCGTCGTTGTCCACTGACAGCATGGGATGCTTGGTGCCAGAAGACGTCGTAGGTCCCATGCCGTCATGTTACCAGGGGCAAGCGCACTAGCTTGTGGTGATGCGTCCGATATTCCCAACAGCCTCAGTGAACCACAGGTTGCCGTCAGGCCCTGATGTGATATCAGTTGGGCCGCTGTTGGCTGTCGGCGTCGGAAACAAGGTAATCGCCCCACTGGTAGTGATGCGCCCGATGGCATTCGCGTTCGTGGTGAAATCCTGGTAAGTGAACCAGAGATTCCCGTCCGGCCCGGCTGTGATCCCGCTCAGGTAGAGGTAATCACTATTCTCTGGGCTGGGAAAAGGAAACAAGGTGATTGTCCCTGAAGGAGTGATCCGTCCGATCCTGGACGCGTCCGAGCCGTCGAGGGTGAACCAGAGGTTGCCATCTGGCCCGGCCGTAATGTCATCGGTTGCGCCATTGCTGCGTGGCACGTTGAAGGTGGTGAACTTACCAGCAGTGGTCATTTTCACGATCAGGCCGGCGCGGTCGGTGAACCAGAGGTTCCCATCCGGCCCTTTGGTAATTTGCCAGGGGTAGCCGTTGGTGCTATCTGTGAAAGGAAACGCGGTGAAGCGCCCTGTCGTGGTGACGCGCCAGACCCTGCTCGCGCCATCCGTGAAGTAGAGGTTGCCATCTGGCCCCGTCGTGATGTCCCAGATATAGCTCGCTTTCGGGACCGTGAATGTGGTCAGTGCCCCCTTCGTGGTGAGCCGCCCGATCTTGTTCGTGGTAGATCCCCCAACATCGTTGAGTAACGTCACCCAGAGCGCACCACCCGGGCCGTTGGTGATGTAGGTTGCAGAGTTCTGTGTATTGAGGCTGAACAGGGTACTTGTTCCCTTCGTGGTGATGCGTCCGACCACGTTATCATAGAACTCGGTAAACCAGAGGTTGCCATCCGGGCCTGCCGTAATTCCCTGCGGCACACCTACATTTGACACGTGGAATTCGGTAATGGTGGGCGCGGCCTCGACAGGCTGTATCCAGAGGAACAGGACGGCCCCGACTATAGCCAGGATCATCATCACCCGCTGTGAACGTCGCCTCCTGCCGGGGCCAGGCTGGCCTCCCCTGGCCTCTCGCAGAAATCGTCTCTGCTTGAAATAGGGTTGTGCTACATCGCCTGTTTTCGATTGGTGATTCGCT
>WNEZ01001363.1_pt1 | contig 20514 bp, 19 predicted proteins | sample 5400521 | NCBI WGS metagenome assembly WNEZ01 (sample SAMN13153339, study PRJNA577476) | soil metagenome | isolation source: 120 cm saprolite under Douglas fir tree site 2 hole 1 replicate 1 | place: USA:California | collected 2015-04-18 | reverse complement strand
TTTCAGATCGGTCATCCGATCGCGTTCGATTTCGCCGAGAAGCTGGCGGCAATCGCGCCAGCCGGACTGGACCGCGTCTTCTTCACCAATTCCGGTTCGGAATCGGTCGACACCGCGCTCAAGATCGCGCTGGCCTATCATCGTTCGGCCGGTCAGCCGACCCGCACCCGGCTGATCGGCCGCGAGCGCGGCTACCACGGCGTCGGCTTCGGTGGCATGTCGGTCGGCGGTATGGTGAACAACCGCAGGGCGTTCGCAACGCATCTTCCGGGCGTCGATCATATCAGCCATACCCATGATCTCGCCCGCAACGCGTTCTCCAGGGGGCAGCCGGCGCACGGTGCGGAACTCGCCGACGACGTCGAACGCCTGGTCGCGCTGCACGGGTCTGAAACGATCGCGGCTGTTATCATCGAGCCGGTCGCCGGCTCGACCGGCGTGTTGATCCCGCCGCAGGGTTATCTCCAGCGCCTGCGCGCGCTGTGCGACAAGCACGGCATCCTCCTGATCTTCGATGAGGTGATCACCGGTTTCGGCCGTCTCGGTACGCCATTTGCCGCCAATTACTTCGGCGTCACGCCCGATCTCATCACTTCCGCCAAGGGAATCACCAACGGCACGATTCCGTTGGGCGCGGTGTTTGCGAGCCGCAAAATCCACGATGCGCTGATGACCGGTCCGGCCAGCCAGATCGAGCTGTTCCACGGCTATACCTATTCCGCGCATCCGGTGGCCTGCGCGGCCGGGATCGCGACGCTGGAAATTTATCAGAAGGAGGGTTTGCTCACCCGCGGGGCTGCGCTCACCGATTACTGGCAGGACGCGATGCATTCGCTGCGCGGCCTGCCGAACGTGATCGATATCCGCGCCGTCGGCCTCGTCGCAGGTATCGAGCTGTCGTCGCGGCCGGATGCCGCCGGCGCACGCGGCTACGACGTCATGGTCGACTGCTTCAACCGGGGCCTCGTGCTTCGTAACTCCAGCGACGCCCTCGCGTTGTCGCCGCCGCTGATCGTCGAGCGCGCCCATATTGATGAAATGGTGTCGATCCTCGGCGACGCCTTGAAACGCGTGGCCTGAAGTTTGCTTTTCCTGGTCCGTTGCGGGTTTCCGCAGCGACTGGAGCTTGGGCTATCGTGAAGGTACTGGTTCTCGGCGGTGGCGTGATTGGCGTGACCACCGCCTACTATCTTGCCAGTGCCGGGCACGAGGTCACGGTCGTCGACCGCCAGGCGGCAACTGCGCTTGAGACCAGCTTTGCGAACGCGGGTGAAGTGTCGCCCGGCTATGCTTCGCCCTGGGCCGGGCCGGGCGTGCCGATCAAGGCGATCAAGTGGCTGCTGATGAAGCACGGTCCGCTGGTGATACGGCCGAAGCTGGATCCGGCGATGTGGGTGTGGCTCGCCAAGATGCTGCGCAACTGCACGTCAGCGCGATATGCCATCAACAAGAGCCGGATGATTCCGCTGGCGGAATATAGCCGCGACTGCCTGCGCGCGCTGCGCGCGGAGACCGCGATCCACTATGACGAGCGCGACCGCGGCACGCTTCAATTGTTTCGCAAACAGGCCCAACTCGATGCTACCGCGGGCGACATCGCGGTGCTGAAACAATACGGCGTGCCGTACGAGATTCTCGATCCCGACGGCTGTGTCGGTGCAGAACCGGCGCTCGCCGCGGTGAAGGACAAGTTCGCCGGCGGACTCCGGTTGCCGCAGGACGAGACCGGCGATTGCCACATGTTCACACAGGCGCTCGCGGCCCGCGCCGCCAAGCTCGGCGTCCAGTTCCGCCTTGAGACGACAATCGATCACCTGATCGCGGACGCGTCACGCATCAGCGGCGTCGCCACCAGCGCGGGGGTGTTTCAGGCCGACGCCTATGTGGTCGCGCTCGGGAGCTGGTCGCCGCGGCTGCTCCGCCCGCTCGGCATTTCGATCCCGGTCTATCCGGTCAAGGGCTACTCGATCACCGTGCCGATCGCCGACCCCGGTGCGGCGCCGGTTTCGACGGTGATGGATGAAAGCTACAAGGTGGCGGTCACCCGGCTCGGCGATCGCATCCGTGTCGGCGGCACCGCCGAAGTTTCAGGCTATTCGAACAAGCTTCATCCGGCGCGGCAGGCAACGCTCGATCATTCTCTGACCGATCTGTTCCCGCGCGGCGGCAGGCTGGCGGACGCCTCCTTCTGGAGCGGCTTGCGGCCAATGACTCCCGACGGTCCGCCGGTGATCGGCGCGACACGCTACGCCAACCTTCATCTCAATACCGGTCATGGTACGCTCGGCTGGACCATGGCGTGCGGTTCGGGGCGGATGGTCGCGGATCTGCTGTCGGGCCGCAAGCCCGACATCGACACGGCGGAACTCGCACTGGCCAGATACGAGAATCGTTTCGGCTGATCTCAGGACGCGGCCGAGACGCAGTCAACCAGAGCACGACGGCCCTGGTGTCACTGGACGGATTGCTGAACCGATGCGGGTGGCGGCTGGCGAAGCGGAAGCTTGCGGGTGACAATGCCGCTCGGCGTGGCGTTGGCGTTCTCCTTGGCGCCGAAAAAACCCTGCGATACCCACGCCCATGACATCAGCGAGAGTCGCCAGCACCCGTAGCGACGGCGAGGACAGGCCGCGCTCGATCTGGCTGATAAACCCAATCGATAAATCAGTGCGGGCGGCAACCGTCTCGAGCGACATGGCGCGGGTTCGCCGCAAATCGCGGATCCGTTGTCCCGCGATTTTCATTTCGGTTGAATGCGCATCTCTCTTTGTCGCAAGTTCGCACTTGCTGGGTAGAGCAGGGGATGTCGCGGTCAAGAGTTGCGTTGGCCAAATCGCGGTGCCCTGGGCGTCGATTGAAGTGCCGAGATAAATATTTGAAATATCATGACTACCGCTTTTCCGTCGCCCCGATGATGGACCGGACCGACAGAGCGGGAAAAGCCAAGTGCCGTCAGCACTTGAGGCGGACTCGATAAGCCGTGCAGTACCAATTGCTGTACTGATGCCTTTGATGAGATCTGCGCGAACGATTTCGGGGTTTTCCCTTCGTTTGGCGGGCTGTCACGCCCAACAGCGTGCTACGCCAATCTACGCAATTCCGCTCATTTGAAATGAATATGATGAATGCCGCTGTCCACCGTAAGGGCGCTACGGCTCACCGGCTTTGTTGAATAGTCGATCTTGTTTCCGTTCTGGCCTCGAAGATGTTTTTACTTGAGTTGAAGAAAAACGAGATCACCAATAACAACACAAGGAAAGCGGACGTGACCTTCCAAAACAGAAGGGGGTTGCGATGATAGAGTGGCGTGCGCGCGACATTAATTGGCGACGCTCGATCGGCGCCATGCTCTATTTCGAAAATCAATTCGAGAACATCTTGATATCGATCGGTTGGAGTCACGGAAATTGCACGACCGATTACCTTGTCGAGCCATGCCGGTAAATCCGAACGGTAGTTCGCAAGAGGAGACGGTGAGCGAAACTTTGGATGTGTAAAGGGCTCGACCTCGCCGTAAGGATAGCGACCGGTGAAGAGGCGGTAGATCGTCACGCCCAGCGCGAATTGATCGCTCGCCTCAGTTGCTTGCAATCCCCTAAATAGTTCCGGGGCCATATAGCTCGGCGTTCCCGGCTCGGCGACGACACCAATATCCAAAGCAGTCGTTTGACGCGCCACACCAAAATCAATGATCTTGACCGTTGTCGGCTGCCCAGGGATTGGCGAACATAGGATGATGTTATCTGGCTTGATGTCTCTGTGAATGACGCCGGCACGATGCATTGCCACGAGTCCTCGCGCGATTTTTAGAGCAATATCGAGCCCCGCTGTGAGGGAGAGCATCGGCTTGCGCTTGATACGGCTCTCCAGCATTTCACCGTCGTAGAAAGGCATTGCGAGATAGAGCTGTGTTTGCCGGTCGGGCGCCAATTGAATGACCTCGCCGACAAATGGGCTTCGAACTCGAGATGCGATCCACATTTCTCGTAAGAAAGCCTCGCGCATCGGGCGGTCCGCGCCTTCGAGCGGCTTTGGAAATTTCATGACAACCTGCCGTTGGTCGACAAGATCAGTTGCACGAAAGACCCGGACATAGCGGCTGTCCCTCAGTGTTCCGTCGATTCGGAACCCATCAATGAGTGCGTCAACGTCGGGGAGGTCGTGCATCATCTTTCCAGATAGCGCGCCTTCGATGTCTGAGAATTCAGATGGTGGGAGTTCAATCACGTCGATGATCAAGGCCGTCGCATTGTCGCCGACCTGGGCTGCGATCGCTTGGTCGACGATCTCACGAGCAGTTTCGTCCGGCGCTGCCCTGCGAATAAGTATCTCTCGCAAAGCGGCGTCAGAGAGGCCACCATGTACACCGTCGCTGCAGAGCAGGTAACGATCGTGTTGTTCGTTCGGCAAGTTGACGTAGTCGATGCGTAACTCGTCGTCCGCACCGACCGCGCGGGTGAGCAGATTGAGTTTCCCGGGGCCAAGGGCGTGGTCAACGGTCAGCTGCTGAAGCTGATTGCCGCGCAGCCGATAGAGCCGAGTATCGCCCACGTGTACAACGTGAATCTGCCTACCCTTGCAGATCAAAGCCGTAAGAGTGCACGCCATGCCCTCCAGGTCGGTGTCGCGCCGCCCGATCGAATGAACCCATCGGTTGACAGCCTCGAGACTTCGAGCAGATGAATCCTTAGGCAGCAAATGGCTTGCATTGCCCAAGCATCCGTCGATGAAGGCTCTTACGGCGAGTTCGGCTGCGACGCGACCACCCTTGGCACCACCAACACCATCCGCGATAGCAGCGACGACCTCGAAACGGGAACTACGTTTATCCGCAACCGCCGCAAAGTCTTCGTTGGCCGCGCGGCCTCCACGCTCGCTGCAAAAGCCCGATCGTACGACGACGTGGCCTGTTCGATCTTGGCCGATAGCTTCGGACGACTGGGACAAATATGTGTTCCGGATAAGGGTGATGCCTGCACAGTTCGTAGTCGTGTACCGGCAAATATATGTGCATGGAGATTGCTTAAGGAAGCCTACTCTTAGCGTCGCGCTAACGCCAAGCTAGCTAACGCGAGAGCGATCATGATCGACAAGGAGTTCTTCAAAGCCGGTCACCCGCCGACCCTGGTCTCTGCGTTTTTTTATTTCGATATGAGTTTCATGGTCTGGGTCATTCTGGGCCCGCTGGGCGTCCAGATCGCGAATGATCTGCACCTTGACGCTGGGCAAAAGGGTTTGATGGTCGCCATACCCTTGCTTTCGGGGGCTTTGCTCCGCGTGGTGAATGGAATACTCGTCGACCGTATCGGCCCGAAGAAAACAGGACTGATCGGCCAAGCCATCGTCATCCTCGGCTTGATCTCATCCTGGTATTTCGGCGTCCACTCTTTTGGCCAGGTTCTCGCGCTCGGTGTTGTGCTCGGCGTTGCCGGTTCATCTTTTGCCGTGGCGTTGCCGCTCGCCTCGCGTTGGTATCCGCCGCAATACCAGGGCATCGCGCTTGGCATCGCGGGCGCCGGCAATTCCGGTACGGTTCTGGCCGCCTTGTTTGCTCCCGGACTTGCACTTGCCTTCGGCTGGATCAACGTCCTGGGGCTTGCGGTCATCCCCCTCACGATTGCCCTTCTCGTCTACATCGTCTTCGCGAAAGACGCCCCGAACCCGCCCGGCGCCAAGGGCCTGATCGAATACCTTGCTGTGCTGAGTATCGGGGATGCGTGGTGGTTCATGTTTTTCTATGCCGTGACCTTTGGTGGTTTCAGCGGCCTCGCGTCGTCTCTGACGATCTATTTCAATGCCGATTACGGCTTGAGCCCCGTTGTCGCCGGCTACTTCACTGCAGCAGCGGTGTTCGCGGGGTCGCTGGTACGTCCGGTCGGCGGAGCGCTGGCGGATAGAGTTGGTGGAATCCGCGCGCTGTCCATCATGTATATCGTCGCGGCAATAGCACTTGCTCTTGCAAGCTTTCATCTGCCGCAAGCGTGGATGGCGCTGCTGCTTTTTGTCGCGGGTATGCTGGCGCTCGGCATGGGAAACGGCGCCGTCTTCCAACTCGTGCCGCAGCGTTTTCGCAATGAGATCGGCGTGATGACCGGGATTGTCGGCATGACCGGAGGGATCGGTGGATTCTATCTCGCGTCCAGTCTCGGCTATTCCAAGCAGCTCACGGGATCCTATCAGTTTGGTCTTTTGATTTTCGCAGTGCTCGCCGGCGTCGCCGTGGTCGGGTTGACGACCATCAAGAGGCGCTGGCGCACCACATGGGGCGCCGTGGGCGTCAGCGCGGCCAGGATTTGAGGGCAACCCTTTGACACCAGGCACCATATCAAGCGCAACGCCGACACATTGCCCGTACTGTGCCATGCTATGCGGCATGACCCTTGTCGAGGAGCATGGCCGCTGGTCTGTCGCGGCCCGCGACTTCCCGACCAACCGTGGTGGATTATGTCGCAAGGGATGGACGGCTGCTGAACTTCTGGATGCGCCCGATCGCCTGAAAACGCCGCTGATCCGCGATCGCAAGGGCGGCAAGCTTCGCCCTGCGAGCTGGCCGGAGGCGCTCGACCAGATAGCCTCAAAGCTGCAAGAGGTAGTGGCTACATTTGGACCCGATGCCGTTGGTGTCTTCGGCGGAGGGGGCCTCACCAATGAAAAAGCTTACATGCTCGGTAAGTTCGCACGGGTCGCACTGCGCACCGCGAACATCGATTACAACGGCCGCTTTTGCATGGCGTAAGCCGCAGCCGCGGGCCTGCGCGCTTTCGGCATCGACCGCGGCATGCCGTTCCCGATGCAGGATATCGCAGAGACTGACGCGATCTTCATGATCGGAAGCAACCCGGCGGAGACGCTTCCGCCGATCATGCAATATTTTGAAGCGCAACGCGATCGGGGTGGACAATTTATCGTTGCCGATCCTCGTCGCACCGCAACGGCAAAACTCGCCACCCTGCACTTGCAGCTCACGCCGGGAACCGACGCCGCGCTCGCGAACGGCTTGCTGCACATAGCGATCCAGCGCGGCTTGATCGACGACGAATTTATTGCTGCGCGCACCAATGATTTTGAGAGAGTTAAGCAGACGGTCGCCAAGTATTGGCCTGATCGAGTGGAACGGATTACGGGGGTACCAACAGCTCTGTTGGAGAAGGCCGCTCATATTCTCGGCGACGCTCATACAGCAATGCTCCTGACCGGACGCGGTCCTGAACAGCAAAGCCAGGGCGTGAACAACGTTCTATCTTTCATCAATCTCATGCTTGCGCTCGGCCACTCCGGAAAAGCCTTCAGCGGCTATGCCTGCATGACGGGGCAGGGCAATGGGCAAGGCGGCCGCGAACACGGTCAAAAGGCCGACCAATTGCCGGGCTATCGCAAGCTGGACAATCCGGCGCACCGGGCCGAGATCGCCGCTATTTGGAATATTTCGCCGGAGGAGTTGCCGCAGCCAGGTCTATCCGCCGCTGAGTTGCTCAATGCAGTCAGCGACAACATCCACGGCCTTCTGGTGGTCGCTTCAAACATCGTTGTCTCAGCGCCGGACGCAACGCGGCTGGTCGATCGGCTCAAATCGATCGGGTTTCTGATCGTCGCCGACATGTTTATGTCGGAAACCGCCGAACTTGCCGACGTCGTCCTCCCGGTTACGCAGTGGGCTGAAGAAGAGGGGACGATGACCAACCTCGAAGGTCGCGTCATTCTGCGTCAGCGCGCCAAAGAGCCTCCCAAGGGTGTCTGGAGCGATTTGCAGATATTAAAGGCCCTCGCGGATCGACTGGGACGCGGTCAGTATTTCAGCGACGACAATAGAGAGGTTTTCGAAGAATTCCGGCGCGCGAGTGCCGGCGGCGCCGCGGATTACGCGGGCATTACATATGAACGCATCGCTGCCGAAGATGGCGTGTTCTGGCCTTGCCCGTCAACTGACCACGCGGGCACGCCGCGGTTGTTTCTCGATCGGTTTGGCACGGACGACGGAAGGGCAAAGTTTCATAGTGTCGATCATCGGCCTTCGGCCGAAATGCCGGACGCGGAATTTCCGTATTTTCTCACCACCGGTCGCGTACTCGCGCAATATCAGTCAGGAACGCAGACGCGTCGCATCGCAGATCTAAACGCGGCTGAGCCTGATCCTTTTGTCGAGATTCATCCTGACACAGCTCGCGGGCTCCTTATAGCGGAAGGCGACCTCGTCGTTTTGGAATCGCGACGAGGTCGGATTGCGATCAAGGCTCGCCTGACACGGGATATCCGCCTCGATACGCTGTTCGTGCCGTTTCATTGGGGGGCGGCCGGAAGCGCTAACGCGCTCACGCTTGCTGCACTCGACCCCGTATCGAAAATTCCAGAATTTAAAGTCTGCGCCGTCCGGCTTGAGAGAGCTTCGACTCCGGCTTCGACGCGCGACGAGCCAGCTTTCGCGACATATCTAAATTGAGAGGACACAAGATGATCGACGCAAAGCCAAGATTCTTGAACGGCGTCTATTCGTTTCAGGGAATTGGATACGACAAGGTCGGACCCGTCAGCGACAAGCTCGTTTACTCCGTTCCGTCCGACAAGCGCGCCCAGCTGATCTATTTCCGCGCCGGCAATTCCTCCGCCGAAATGATCTGCCTCGTCCTCATGCGGGCTGGGCAGCCGATGCGATATTTTCCGATCGCGGCAAAAGGCGCGGAGCACGTCTCACTTGCCGTCGTCGAGGATCTCGAACCCGATACCAAAATCGAGGTCTTTCTCGGCGCTCCCGCCGGAACGCAAGGCAGTCTCGTGATCGATGTTGGCCTGTTGGAAATCTGATCGGAGTCGAACATGGCAAAGCAAAAACTCGTCGTCATCGGCAATGGCATGGCCGGCGCCCGCGCGATCGAAGAAGTCCTGGCTCGAGGTGGCGGCGAGCAATTCGACATCGTGATGTTCGGCGACGAAGTTTACGGCAACTACAATCGGATTCTGTTATCGAATCTCCTCAACGGTTCCCAGACGCCCGATGACATCCTCATCAATCCGCTCGATTGGTACACCGAGAACGGCATCAAGCTCCATTCTGGTGAGATGGTGGACGGCGTCGATCGGGCTGCCAAAGTCGTCGTGTCGAAAAATGGAGTTCGGGAGCACTACGACAAGCTTCTCATTGCGACAGGCAGCCGGGCTTTCATTCCGCCGATGGCCGGAGCCTATGTCAGCGAAGGCAAGCTAAAACCCGGAGTATTCGGATATCGTACGATCGATGATTGCGCAGCGATTGTGGAGTACGCGAAGAAGAGCAAGGTCGTCGTAACGATCGGGGGCGGCCTGCTGGGTCTCGAAGCGGCAAGAGCCATGACCGTGCTTGGGTGCCAGTCCCATGTCGTGCACCTCGCCGGCCACCTCCTGGAAATGCAACTGGATGTCCCAGCCGGCGCGATTCTCAAGAAGGCGATGGAGGGGATGGGTATCCAGGTCCATTTGAAGAAATTGACGAGTGAGGTGAAGGGCAGCGACAGGGTCGAGGGCCTCGCATTCAAGGATGATACCAGCCTCGATTGCGACATGGTCATTGTTGCTGCTGGCATCAGGCCGAACTCGGAGATTGGCGTACGCGCCGGTCTCACGGTCGAACGGGCAATCGTGGTCGACAATCACATGCGCTCCGTCGACGACCCTGACGTTTATGTCGTCGGCGAATGTGCGCAGCATCGCGGTCGCGTCTACGGCCTGGTTGCACCACTCTGGGATCAAGGAAAAGTCTTTGCTGACCACATCACGGAGAAAAACACCTCTTCGGTTTATCTTGGTTCAAAGTTGGCTACCAAGCTCAAGGTCATGGGAATCGAGCTTGCTTCCATGGGGGCGACAGAGCCCGGCGAGGAGCGCGACGAGGTCATCCAGTTTATCGAGCCAAAAAAGGGTACCTACAAGAAGCTCATCGTGCGGGATGGTCGGCTGGTCGGCAGCATCCTGATGGGCGACATCAGCAAGGCCGCATATCTCATGCAAGCCTTCGACCGGGACTCGCCGCTTCCGGAAGAGCGTCTGTCGTTGTTGTTCGATCTAGGAACCCCGAGCGCCAAGATCACGCTCGATGAGATGCCGGCCGACGCGCAAGTCTGCAATTGCAACGGCGTCACCAAAAGCGCGATCGGCGCCTGTGTCGCCGCGGGCAAACGCAATACCAAAGCCGTGATGGATGCGACGCGCGCAGGAATGGGCTGCGGGTCGTGCAAGTCCATGGTCAAGGAGGTCGTCGAATGGTTTTGCGGCGGTGACGTTCAGGAAGATCCCAGCATTCATTACTACGTTCCGTCGATCCCGCTCAACAAGACCGAATTGATCAAGGCCGTTCGAGAGCGAAACCTGAAATCGGTTTCTTCGGTATTTGCGGCGCTTGCCGGGGGCGTCGAGGATGCGCCGAGCAAGCCGGCGCTGGCGTCACTGCTCATCACACTTTGGAATGCGGACTATATCGACGAGCGCGACGCGCGGTTTATCAATGACCGCGTCCATGGCAACATCCAGAAGGACGGCACGTTCTCGGTCGTTCCGGAAATGCCCGGTGGAGTATGTACGCCTGCCGAGCTGAAACGCATTGCTGACGCGGCCGTGAAATACAGTGTGCCGCTTGTTAAAGTTACCGGCGGTCAGCGCATCGATCTCGTGGGCGTAAAAAAGGATGACTTGCCGGGGATATGGACCGATCTCGGCATGCCCGCCGGTTGTGCCTGGGGCAAGAGCTACCGCACCTGCAAGGCCTGTATCGGCACGGATTTCTGCAGATTCGGCCTCGGCGACAGCATGGGTTGGCGCTGAAGATTGAACGTCGTTTTCGCGGCATCGACAGTCCCGGCAAACTCAAGCTGGCGACCGCCGGCTGTCCGCGCAATTGCTCTGAAGCGCTGATCAAGGACATCGGCGTGGTCGCGATTGGCGACGGAAAGTGGGAGATCTATGTGGGCGGTGCGGGAGGCGCGCATGTTCGCAAGGGCGATCTCCTCTGCGTGGTCGATAGCGAGGACGACGCGTTGCTCTTTTCCGGCCGGTTCATGCAGTATTACCGGGAAAATGCGAAATACAAGGAGCGAACTTACACGTTCCTGGAACGTCTTGGGATTGAGCGAATTCGCGCGGTTGTCATCGATGACAGCGATGGGATTGCAGCCGAGCTCGACGCCGCGATGAAGCGGTCAACGGACGCGACGTACGATCCCTGGAAAGAGGCTGACGCCCCCAAGACGGCCAACCAGTTTGTAACCGCGATCGCAGCGGGCGAGGTGTGATATGGCGAAATCTGTCCTCATTGGCTCCGTTGACCAAATTCCTCCAGGTGAGGGAAGAAACTTCATTGTTGAGCAGGAGCAAATTGCGGTGTTTCGAACCCATGCCGGTGAGGTCTATGCGACGCAGGCCACATGTCCGCATCGCAACGGCCCGCTCGCTGACGGGCTGTTGGGAGGTGCAACGATCGTTTGTCCCTTGCACGATCGGACGTTCGATTTGCGCACCGGCGAGGGCGTCGGTCCAGACTGCGTAAATCTGAAAATTTATCAGGTTGCGCTGACCGAAAATTCTCAGATGTTCATCACCCTCTGACTCGGCCGCTAAACAAAAGCGCATCGTCATCGCAGTCCGAATGCAATTCTGTCACAGGTACCAGGCGAGCACCGCCTTGAGCATGGCGTTTTCGATTACCGGCAAAACGATGATCTGATTCATCCCGGACGCGCGCGCCAGTGATGCAGCGATCGATTCATCGTGCTTGAGATCTTCGCCAATGGCCGGCATACCTGTTGCCCAGGCGCCTCCGATCGATCCTTCGCCCTTGCCTATCGTTTTTGAAGCATAAAGTGCGTCGAGATCAGTCTGCTTGCTGCAGTCACCCGACTGAAAGACCAATGCACTTCGAGCCGCGTTCGGTACCCAGATTTCGAAACGCTCGGCTATCGGCGTCGCCTGCGCCGACAAAAATGTCATGACCCAGGTCTGATCGGAAGACGTCTTGTAGGGAATGCCTACGCCGCAGTTAATTCCGATTTCAGATGCTTCTTCCCATCGCAAGAACCGCTTTGAATTGTGCAGATCCTTGATGATCAGTGGCATGCCGGCTTTCCAGGTTCGGCCGGGCAGGCCGAATCCACGCGGAAACTTCGTGTGCCGTGAATTAAACTCGAACATGTCGGCCGTGCCATAGTAACCGTCGACAAGTCCCATTTCGTGAGAGATTTCCGGATCGTTGTGCCAGAGTTCGATGGCGCCAACGTGCTTCTCGTCGTCGCCGCAGAAGAGCACCATGACGGCCATCAGGAATTCGCCGGCAAACACCGGTAGCGCAACGCCGCACGTCAGGCCAACCTCTTTCGCTTCGTCGGTACGCTTGAAGTAGGAATTGGAAAAATCCGTTAAGACGATCGGATGGCCGGATGCCCAGGCCTTGCCGGGTAACCCCTCATGGTAGGCGAACAGAGTGTTTTCGCTGAGTGCACGAAACTCCGAAAAGTCATCACTGCAGAGGCTGCCGCCGAATTCCAACCGCGTCCGAGTTCGGTCGGGGACCCATAATTCAACAACTCGAATGAAGGTCTTCATCGGCAAATGCCTCGCCGCACTGACAGGGAACGAGCATCGGCGATCTCCAGGCGTTTGGCTTGCGCAAATTGCGTGCAATGCTGCATTCAAATCGTCCAATTCGGATGTTGCCGCTGGCAGATGTCAGTCCCGCCCAAATGAAAAGGTTTTCTGGCGCGACGAAGCGGCTCGCTGGACCCCGGCAGTGGCTATCATCGCCGGGTAAGGCGCTTCTTGAGGGCGCGGCTGGACGATTGTTCGATCTTCGTCGCGACGGAGGATACATCGCGGCGTCATCCCGCCGTACGCAAGTTCTCTTACTCTATTATCGCCGAAACTACGATCGGAGCATTGCGGGCCTAGGCACCGCCACAGCGCAGCGCTACTTTGCCTCTGACTTTGATCGGCTTTCTAATCGTTTGTTCAACGCTAGCGAAATCGCTGCGGTCGAAGTCGTAGCCGGCAGCGTGAAGCGCGGGGGTGCTGCACGCGCTCAGCCGGTACAGCAATGCAGTACTGGATCGAGGAAGGATCGACGAAGGCGAATTGCATGAAGAAGCCGAAATTGTTTCAACTAGTTGAAAAGAAAGGAAAACGCGTTACGGGATCTGGCAATCCCGGATTTCTTCGGGCGATGATTATCGAACCGTTGTGCATGGTCCTTCATCGGAATCCAAAATGGAGAGATTCAGGTGAACGGCTGCTATGCGAGGGATAGCTTCGATTTTATCGAAGCTTGGGACGCAGCAGTGAAAGAGAGGCGGACCGTTCCAAGCGTGACAACCCAGATGTTGATTGCAGATGCCGTCACGGCGCATTTGACGACTGCGATGTCAAAAAAGAATGCTGCGTGAGAAACGCTGCCTCGCCGACTTACAGTCAGCTATGGCACACGGCGCGCTGCTTGTCGCCAAGATAGCAAGCGCTGCGGCCTGCATTACGAACGCAACCGCCGAGATTCCGCGTGGGTCGAGCCGGTCGACAATCAGGCCCAGGTCGAGGCGACCGGCGATCGACGCAGCTGCCGTTATCGCGATACAACGTCCCGCGCCGGCCGTTTCCATTCTCGGCGCCAGGAGGGCAATTTGATGCGTGAGGAATCGACTTGCGCCATCAGAACAGGAGTAGGTTGTAAAATAGAAGGAACTCTACGGATAGGATCCCGGCGATGTCTGAAGCGGCGAAGGTGACCAAGAGGGACCTCACAATGACAGTCATAGTTGAGTCTCCAGTGGCTAGGCGTTCCAAGGCCAAATCTCAATGCCCTGCTCAACTAGAGTCTTTGCATTTGGCTGCGCCCACACCCACAGGGGCCCAAGTCGTTCGGGACGTCGATCCCTGACTTCGGCACAATGTGCAAAGGGATCCATCTTCACACCGCGCTTCTTCAGCCAGCGCAGCGCCCTGGAATGTAGGCGCTTCACTTCGGGAGGTATGGTTTGCGACGTTGTGGGCATCGAACCCAGATTGCCCGGGGCAAGGCGATTCTGCGCGTGCCAATGCGATCGGGTGAGCGTCAACACGGGGGTGCGCTCAAGGTCAATAACGTCCGCGAATTGCCCCGCTGCAGCGTCCTCAGTCAGCAGCCTGGCAATACGATCTTGCGCATTTGTGGCTGCCGGTGCATCCCTGAGGGTTTTGACCGGGCCGATCTCCGGAAGCCAGAAGATGAGCGAGTGAACGTCCTTGCTGCCGTAAGTCGCCGCAGCGGGAAGCTCGGAAGGCAATGCCGAGAGCGGATCGTTCGCGACCTTGGGCTCACCTGCAGTCGCTACATCCGTGAGTAGGAGTTTCGCGCCCAGTTCGCCGCACAGGAAAGCAGCCAGGTCCCGTTCGTCGTCTGTCACGAGCAGATGGCTCACGTATATGCCTGCCTTCCCGCTCAGCGCCGTGGCCCGATAGCCTCTCTAAGTGGCTCCAAGAGCCTCAAGGTCAGCATCGGCTCGCCTGGACAGACCGCACGCATCGAGCAATGTGGGTTCCAGCGCCGGCAAAATGCGAGGTTCTGGAAATGGACCTCTGTCCTCGCAATTTCTGCGGCTGAGGTCCCATCGGCAAGCTTGCTGCGGGCCACGCAATAGGCTCGACGGATTGGCAAGCGACGAAGAAGACCCAGCCGAACGCCTTCGATGTCGGAGTCAAACTCCGGAGTACCGCCCATGGCCAACGATTCCTGTTCTATCTAAGAATTACCCTGTTCTTCGACCTTGGCGGTTTGCGGCAGTTAAAACTAACGCCTTCGGATGCTCTTTTTGCGAGCAGCATCGCCGGCGCAATTCTGTTCGTGCTAGGGCCCATTAACGGCGCAATCTCCGATCGACTCGGCCCTCGACTGCCTGTGTTGACTTCGGCAATCCTGTTCGCCCTCAGCACTTACCCGATATTTGTACTGCTCTCGCAATATCCGACTCTCATGACTCTTGGCAGCTATCGTCAGTGCGATGGTCCTACTTCCTTTCCGCGACAGGCATCGCTCGGATCTCTAATAAGTCACAACGTGTGAGGGGCTTACACTCGCTTCACTCCGTGAAATGGACTCGGATTGCATCATAATATGACGCAGCCCGCGTCGAGCGGTGAAGATTGTCGCTTCAGGCACTTGTGAAACAACTACTGCACTCCGCGTGCCACCTTATCCGCCTCGGAGAGTTTCCGTTGGGGACTCAGGGCCCTGCCACTAGAATCGTTTCACCTGATGCGAGGAGGCGCTTATTTTGCCTTGGGCAATAAATGTCTTTGCAACAGCCGGCCTAAAGCAATTCACGGAGTAATGGGATGCCAGAACGCCCACTGTAATAGTCGCAGCTGCAAAGCCGCACGCCGTATCTATAAGCGCCCCAATGAGTCCGGCGTGGAGAAACCCCGAATATTGTCCGAACTCATTGCGCCAAACCAATTGCAGTTCCGCGCTGCCCTCAGATGCCGCAGTGACCTCAAGTCCGAGCCATTCATTGAAGGCAGACGTCTTCGAGATCGCTCTCAATTTTGCCAGCGCTGTTTCAGCTTCAATCATCACTGCATCTCTTCCATTGAGCGAGTGAACCGACGACGGGCCAAGAGAATTTTTCTCGATTATGCATATTGACGCATATGCATTTTTATGCATATGGTCAAGGCTGCAAGGTGCGAGTGAAGGAAAAATGGAGGGTTGGCGTATTGGCGCTCGGTGACGCAATCCTTGTATGCCTGACAGAACGTCCGATGACGGGCTATGAACTTGCCAAGACGTTCGATACGTCCATCGGGTTCTTCTGGAAAGCCGACCACCAGCAGATCTATCGCGAGCTCGCTCGGCTCCGCGATCGGGGCCACATTCAGGGCCGCGAGGTCGTGCAGTCGGGCAAGCCCAACAAGTTGGTCTACACCCTCACGTCCGAGGGAAGAGCCGCGCTGCGACACTGGGCGGCCCGGCCGAGCAGCCCGTCCTCGATCAAGGACGATCTGCTCGTACGGCTCTACGCGCTTGACAGCGTCGACATTGACCCCTTGCGCGCCGACCTCATGGCGCGGCTGGAGTACCACCGCGACCGTCTGTCCCGTTTCGAACACATTCTCAAAAACCGCTTCCCCCACGGCGCCGCGTCACTTGCGGACACCGGCAGGCTGCTCGGACTTCGCATGGGACTTCGTTACGAGCGTGCCGTGGCCGAATGGTGCGAAGAGGCACTCCATACCCTGCCGGCCGCCAACAGTACGAGTGTCACGTCAATCGACGGCAGCCAACGCGAAAGCAACGGATAAATTATCGTGTCGTGACCGGCGAGGCGTTCTGAAATTTCAATTCCGCGCGCCGGTTCTTGGCGCGAGGCAACGCAAGGACGTCATCAGTCGAGAAATCCAAGGAGCGCGTCATGCCTGAGGCATATATCTACGATCATGACCGCACCCCGCGCGGCAACGTCGTCGCTGCAGAATTGGGCATCGCACGATGATGAACCCGCTCAACCGCCGCATCATCGACGACTGGCACCGTGTCGCGCTTTCGGGCGACTGCAGCGCCCTCGATGGCATGATCCACGAAGACGCCGTCTTCGAGTCGCCCGTCGTCCACACGCCCCAGCGCGGCAAGGCGATCACCATGGGTTGCAGGCGATGTCTTGAGGAGAACAGATCGACAATGACCGGGCGCATCAGCAGGACCGGCAAGTCGGGGGAATTTCCGGCACGCCGGCAAGAGCCCAAACTTCACCGTCGCAATCCGGAGGCGGTTGTGTCGCCACGGTCACCTGCTGGCTCGTGCCACACGCGCTTATCGCTCGCCTGTACCAGCTTCTGTGAGTTCAACTAAATGAGAGTTTTGGGAACGACTGCGTCGGTGCCGATCAAGCTTCTCGCGCTCTGGACGTTTGTCGCCAGCGCATTGGTCGTCGCACAGCTCGCAACATTCGTCGTTCCGCAGCTGCTGGCGTTGGCAGCTGGTGGCGTGGCCGACTTTGGTCCCATGATCGCCGTGGTCTTGAGAGTGATCATCGGCAGGGGGGCGCCGGTCAGCGCGGCCATCATGTTCACGGCAACGCTAGTCCTTGGTCTGCTCGTGCTGCCATTTTGTTGGCTGATGTTTCATCAGTGGGTGCGCCCGCTTCTCATCGCCTGGTGGCTACCGCAGGTGGTGATCATTTCGGAACATACGATCCTGCCGGGGGGTGCCGTTCAAGCCACGCTCGTATGGAATCTATCGCTGCTCTTTCACCTCGATGCCCATATCTCTGTACAGACCGGGACGAATACCCGGTTGCTTTATCAACTCAACCTCGTTGCCATCGCCGCGCTCATTACATTGATTTTGAGCGCACTTCGAAGTCGCCGCGCCAAGCCGGGATCGCAGGGACAAGGGATCGGCGACGGCTCAGCGCTTGGAGGATAGCCGTCTAGGTACTGCCATTGCGTGACGATCGCGCAAGAGATCCCATGGCAACGATAGCGCTTCGGAAACTTGCGGCAGACATCCCGAGCGTGCACGGCGGGAGAGTGCCCGGATCGGCGTCGATGAAAAGCTTGGGAATGCAAGTCTCCACAAGCTTCTACCGTATCGTTCAACGATCCGCACGACATCCTGCGGCGCTCCCTCGATCGGAAGCTCAAGCCCGAATACGTTAAAATCGAAACCGACGTCAACGCCGAGATTCGCCAGTCGTCCTACCCGAGCGACTTTTATCAAGGCGATCATGCAAGAGAAATCCGCGGCACCTGAGCCGCTCCGCAAGCTTTCGCAACGCATCGCTTCTCAACATCGTCGGCCCGGTACTCGTAGTGCCGGCTCGGAGACAGGCTTGCACTTCGTCTAGGAAGCGCGCCGGATCATTTTCCTTGCAGGCCCTTGCTCACTCACCGGGGCATCAGGACCTGAAGTATTCTGGAAACAGTGCCCGGCACAGCTCGTTCAAACGCTGCTGATCGTTGCTGAGGAGCGGATGATAGCGTTCGCCAACATAGCGTCTCCACAAATATCCATCCCGAAATGGAACGCAGCCCACTGGCGAGCCGAGTTGCCGGTATAACTCGTCGTGGAGAACGCACTGGAGGTCGAGATGGGATCGGCCGTCAGGCTGTTTTGCGACGTACTCGCCAAGATCGGTGGCCGGGACGAGGCTTGCCTCGAATGCCACGCGGGCAAAGCGGAACTCCGGCCCGGCCTTGAGATGATGATACAGCCGAACGCCGCATTCTGTCGCCTCCAGCGCGTCCTGCACGGTCCTCACTCCGTGCTTGCTCAAATGGGATGACGAAACCGTCATGGCCAATAGCTGCCCCGGTTCATAGGCGGCGTTCCACGACACCGTTCGGCCCGTGAGGAGAGCCATCTCGAGGCCGGAAAAATGCGCCATCAGGGCAGCACAGGCAGCTTCCGTGCTGCATTCCGCCCACATCTCGAAAATCACGTATCGCTCCTAGCCGGGATATATCCGCGGTCTTGCCGCCATTGAACCGCCTTGCTACGTCGGCAGTCGATCAATAAAGGTGCGCGCTTCGTTGGAGATCACTCTAAGAATTGGCTGGACCCTTTGGTTTGACGCCTTGGGATATCTAACACAATTCAGTTTTCAAGAAACTTGCGGAACACTTCCGCGGCTTGCGGTCACCATATAATTCGACCCCGCGAGCTTTAAATGAGTGCAATCGAAGTAAAGGCAAACCCCATCTGCTCTCACGTGATCGCCAATAATCAGGACACGATGGCCACAAGCGATAATTTTTCCGATCGTTCCTTCGAGGGCTAGCTTTGCGATAAGGGATGTAGCGACCGGCCTTATTTCGTACCTCTGGCGGACGCCCGCTATTCGCGGCGCAAAACGGACGCGGAAAATTCTGTCACATCATGGCGGCCGGGTGTGAACACGCTTCCCGACATCTCTGCGAAGACGATCTCGGGGATCGTCGATCGTGCCAACGCGGCGCACCGCGAAGGCAACCTACTCGTGGCGTCGATCCATTGGGGTCCCAACTGGGGCTACGAGATCCCGCTTGAGCACCGTGTGCTCGCGCACGAGCTCATCGACGCGGCGGGCTTCGCTATTGTCCATGGCCATTCGTCACACCAACCATTGGCGATCGAGATCTATCGGGGCCGGCTCATTCTCTACGGCTGTGGCGACTTCATCACGGACTACGAGGGGATCGCCGGATACAAGGAGTACCGAAACGACCTTGCCTTGCTCTATTTGCCGGAGTTCGCGGTCCCCAGCAGTAGCCTGATCGCGCTGCCGATGCGGCCGTTCCGAATGCAAAATTTCCGGCTGAATCGCGCCTCGACAGCCGAAGCGGCATGGCTGCAGGCGATGCTCGACCGCGAAAGTGCACGGTTCGGAACGCACGTGGCGGGCAAGAGCGATGGTACGCTTTCTGCCGTCTGGTGAATGAGATTGCGCGCCGATAAGGATCCCGGGGCGGCGATTCTGCGTGGCGGTTTTCTTGAGGGAGTAGAATTTGGCTGACGAACAAACTTCACCTGCCGGTCCGGACCTGACGCTGGGCATCGAGCTGTCCGAATTCACGGGCGAGACCTTGCTCGGCCATGTCGGTCGCGAAGACGTTTTACTGGTGCGGTCGGATCGGATATCTTCGCCATCGACGCGCATTGCAGCCACTGTCATGGGCCACTTGCGGAGGGATTGGTGGTCGGCGAAAGTATCCGCTGCCCTTTGCATCACGCCTGTTTCGATCTGCGCACCGGGGAAGCGGCGGGCGCTGGCGCGCTGAATCCGCTGACGGTTTGGCAGGTCAAGCATGACGGTGAGCGCATTTTCGTGAGGCAAAAGCACGCGCAGCCGAAGCCGCGCGGCTATGGACCGGTCGATGCGTCCGGCAAGATCGTGATTGTCGGCGGTGGCGCTGCGGGCCGCGGCAGAGATGTTGCGGCGGCAGGAATATCGCGGCAACATCGTGATGCTGAGCAACGATGCCGCACCGCCGGTGGACGGCCGAACCTCTCAAAAGACTATCACGCCGGCAGCGCGCCGGAGGAGTGATTGTCCCTGCCTTCGGACAGTTTTTACGCAGAAGCCGAGATGAATTGCGGCTCAATGCGGACGTCAATTCGTTGTCCGTACGACCTTGCCCACAGACCCGGATGGACAGCCGATCGCGCTCGGAACCGGCCGAAGTTGATTTACTCGGAGGCGCCGGGGGCCTAAGATGCTGCAATAAGCCGCGAAAGGCCGGAGGTGCGTGCTCCGAGCGTGGCGGAGCGTTCGCCCCCGACCCTCGAAAGGGAGGACGATCCATGACCCAGCAGCAGCTGAACCGCAGAAATTTCCTGAATAGTCTTGGTATCACGGTAGGGGCCGCCGCGGCAATTTCGGTGCCGGCGATTGCTCCGGCCGTGGCGCAGGTCGCCAGGCCACCCAAGGGAAATATTCCCTCCACCCCGCTCAAGTTCGGTCACATGACCTTCCTCACCGGCCCCGGGGCCGTGCTCGGTGAGCCCTCGCTCAAGGGCCACATCCTGGCCGCCGAGGAGATCAACGCGCAGGGCGG
>WNEZ01001362.1_pt1 | contig 20515 bp, 14 predicted proteins | sample 5400521 | NCBI WGS metagenome assembly WNEZ01 (sample SAMN13153339, study PRJNA577476) | soil metagenome | isolation source: 120 cm saprolite under Douglas fir tree site 2 hole 1 replicate 1 | place: USA:California | collected 2015-04-18 | reverse complement strand
GTCACTGGAGGAGATGCAAGGCATCGAGGCAATCGATAACGAACGCGGAACCGCGACAGTGCTAGGCGGAACCAGGCTCTTTAACCTGGGGAACCCACTCTTCACGCATGGACTGGCCCAGGAAAATCTGGGTGACATCAATGTGCAAAGTATCTCAGGTGCAATCAGCACAGGGACGCATGGCACAGGCATAAACTTCGGTTCCCTATCTACCCAGGTCGTGGGTCTTACCCTCGTCACCGCAGCGGGTGAAATCCTGGAGTGTTCCCCCGAACGCGAACCTGATGTGTTCAAGGCAGCACAGGTTTCAGTGGGAACGCTCGGCGTAATCGCAAAAGTAACCCTGCGTGTCGTCCCTGCCAAACGCCTGCATTACCAGGGCTACCGCAAGAAGTTGGCAGACTGTCTCGCCAACATGGAACAGTACAAGCAGGATAACACCCACTTTGAATTCTACTGGTTCCCCTATACCGATGCGGTGCAGGCAAAATTCCTCAATGAGACCACTACCGAGGCGACCACAAGCAGTTTCTGGGGCAACTTCAACAAGATCGTGTTGGAGAACTGTGTCTACTGGGTGCTCTCAGAGTGCTGCCGTCTGAATCCGAAGCTCTGCAAGACCGTCTGTAACATCTCAGCACAAACCATTGCTAACGTTGACGAGATCAATTATAGTCATCTCCTTTACACGACACCGCGCTGGGTGCGCTTCCAGGAGATGGAGTATAACATCCCGGCTGAGCACGCGGGCGCGGTCATAACCGAGATACAGGACTGTATCGAACGCAATCAATTTGAGGTTCACTTCCCCCTGGAGTGCCGTTTTGTACATTCCGATGATATCTGGCTCAGCCCAGCCTACCAGCGCGAATCGTCCTACATTGCCGTCCATATGTACCGTGGTATGCCCTACCAATCCTATTTCCAGCATATCGAAGAGATCTTCAAACGCTACCAGGGACGACCACACTGGGGCAAGATGCACACGCGAACCGCCGCGGAACTGGCCACGTTCTACCCGCGCTGGCACGATTTCCGGCGCGTCCGCGCTGCCCTCGACCCTAATGGCATGTTCCTCAACGACTACCTGCGCAAGCTGTTTGACGCCGATACGCCGGTAACGCCCGATGTCACCAACATTGCCACCACTGGATAGAACCGACACAAACCCAAACTCCCTCGATAAATCGGGGAGCTACGAGGTCGTGTCCTCTGAAGTCATGTATTTTTGAGTAATTCGTAGGGACCCGATTATGAACTTTAACGAAATACCCCGGACACCATGAACGGTGGTAACACGCCCGTAGGGGCCGATTTATCGTGCCCACCGCCGATTTATCGGCCCCCCGGAAAATACACGATATGTCCGGATTAATTTGTTAAGGCAAGGTTCAAGTGTGAAGAATAGTCCTTGACAGTTTGAACAGTCACACAATGTCACCCTGAGCGAAGCGAAGGGTCTGTCGCGATCGGCAGCGAGATGCTTCGCTGCGCTCAGCATGACAGGGCTGACCTTTCTGTTGAGTAGGAACTGTCAAGTTCATTTGAACCTTGCCTAAACTTCATTATCGCGTCCGTAGGTCCCCGATTTATCGAGGGACACACAAGGAGGAATTTATGAGCGAGATCACTTCCACTCCCGAAATGGTACCTTCCAGAACCCTCAAGCGTGATACGCTGAAACTACGTCACGCCATCATCGTCTCGATCGCGGTTATGTCACCTGCTTCCATCTTCTTCAACACCATTCCCCAGGCAGGCGTTGTAGGAGCGGCTATCCCGTTGTGCTACGTGATTGCATTTATCATCACCCTGTTCGTCGCCAACCAGTACAGCGAGTTCTCACGGGAACTTCCGTCCAGCGGCTCGGCCTATACCTTCGTGACCGAAGGATTAGGGAAATACATGGGCTACCTGACGGCCTGGTTCGGGCTTATCGCGATAATCATCGGCATCCCATATACCTTTACGTTGCTCGGAGTTAACATGGAAGCATTGGTGATGCGCTGGTTTGGTCTCGATCTGAACTGGAGTTTCTGGTTTGTCCTGACACTTGGCATTGCCTTTGCCCTCTGCTACTGGGGGATCCGGCAATCCACGAACGTTGACATGACCTTCATGGTCTTTGAAGTAGGTGTTGCTCTCGTGCTGGCGGCCATCGTCCTGTTCCATGTTGGACAGAAGGGCGGTCTCCCTCTGGCGCCATTTACGTTCGGTGCGATTCCAGCGGGAGGCAATCTCGGGATTGGGGTAATTCTGGCCGTGCTCACCTTTATTGGCTTTGAGGCTTCTGCTTCACTTGGCGAGGAGACGAGCAACCCACATCGCAATATCCCCTTTGCTGTCTTCGGGTCAATGATCCTGGTTGGCGTGTTCTACATCCTGGTGGCCTACGCAGGTACGGTTGGTTATGGACTCGACAAGATGGTCACCGGCTTTGCCAACGACCCCGCGCCGTATGATACCATTACCCGCAAGTTTAGCAGTCCGCTGCTGGTTGTCTTGATCGATCTTGCCGGTGTCGTCTCCTACTTCAGCGCCTCTCTGGCCATCATCAACAGCGGTGCACGCATCATGTACAAAGTAGGACATGATGGCTTACTACCTCGCTGGACCGCCTGGCTGCATCCCACACGCCTGAACCCGGTGGCTGCGATCACTGCCATCTGCGTATTAGGGCTGGTGATCGGTCTTATTGCAGGCTTCGCCATGATGCCTCTCGTTGCCTTCGGCTTCTGGGGAACGCTCGACGCCCTCTTCGTCATGCTCGTGTACGCCCTGGTCTGTATCGCCAGTATTCTCTTCTTCTGGCGCAAGCGTCGTGCGCAGTTCAACATCCTGCGTCACGTCATCTCTCCTATACTGGGGACGATCATCATGGGGATTGTCTTCGTCTTCCTGCTCATCTCGCCTGCCCCACCCCCGCTCAACGCCATCCCCTATGTCCTGGCCATCTGGGTTCTGATAGGCATAGTCATGCTCTTCGTCTTGCGACGCAAGCTCGCTTGATCCAGAGCCTATTCTGGAGAATGCATCAAAGCGGCTATATTGTGCTTAAAGACGCAGCAGAAACTCTCGGAAACTGTGTGAAAAGCCATGCTACACATGTGAGAGGCAGTTAGTAGAGCATGTTACACTGCAAATTCGCATTAGCCTCTGGAGGCTTTTCACACAGTCATGGTCTCCGGTGTGGATTCTTCTGCTGCAGATTTTTGGGCTTGCTCAGATGATTATTCCTATCTATAATAGTAGCAGCTAACCTGGTAAAGTATCTTGAGGGACAGCGTGCACAAGGTACAAGGGGGACAACGTGCAAGAAGAACCAGCTACTCTCCCTATAGGAGCCGTGATACGAAAACGCTACATTGTAGAAGGCCTGCTCGGCAGGGGCGGCTCTGATGCTGTCTACCTGGTGAGAGACCAGCGTGTCAGGTATGCTAAGGACAATCTCTTTGTTCTCAAGCAGATAAAGGGCCCAAGTCAACAAGAGCGGTATCGACTCACTTTTGAGGATGTATCGCTCAAGCGGATTTATCACCATGCTCTCCCGCGTGTCCATCGTGTGTTCAATGATGACAAACACGATTCGGTGTACATGGTGATGGAGTATATCGAAGGGCCAAACCTGGAAATGCTGCGGCAACAACAACCAGAGAAGCGGCTCTCATACCTTGAGGCTATGAACTTCATGGCCCCGATTATTGATGCAGTGGGCTACCTGCATCGTCAACAGCCTCCCATGATCCATCGTGACATCAAACCAACCGACATCATTGTACCCAAGACAGGGGTCAGGGCTGTGCTTGTTGATTTTGGTATTGATAAGAAATATGGCCCGGTCTCAACCTCGGGCATGGTTCATTCCCATGCGCCCAACTATAAGGCACCGGAACTGTACAGCGGAGATGGCGACATACGAACAGATATTTATGGATTGGGAGCAACGTTCTATACCCTGCTGACTGGCATAGTGCCTGCTGATGCCGGTTCTCGGATGACACAGTCAGGTAGCACGGGAATCGATCCTTTGGAGCCAGTAAACAAGGTGGTACCCACTGTTCCCATGCGTATAGGTAAAGCCATTGATCGAGCGATGTCTCTGGATCCTCATCGCCGCTTCTCGTCGGTTGAGCAGTTCTGGGAAGCGCTATGGTCACTGGTAGAGCAACCTGTATCTGTGTCCAACATGCCATCGATCCTGGATGATCTGCCCGCTGTCTCTGTCCCTACCCCTGAGCCTCAGGAAGCAGTTGAGCACGACGCTGCTGCAATGCTCTTACCAAAGCCACCGTCAGTTGTATCCATGGTGGATACTCTCAAAGAGCAGGAGGACCTTGACGCTACAGAGTCTTTGCCAAAGCCACCGCCAGTTGTACCTATGCCGGATACTGTCAAAGAGCAGGAGGACCTCGACACTACAAAACCATTGTCAGAGCCGCTGCAAATTGTATCTGTACCGGATGCTCTCAAAGAGCAGGAGAACCTTGACGCTATTGAGCCCTTGCCAATGCCACCGTCAGTTGTATCCATGGCCGATAGTGCCAAAGAGCCAGAGGACCTTGATGCCGCAAAGCCCTTGCCAGAGCTGCCCCTAGTTGAAGCTGTACCGGATACTCTCAAAGAGCAGGAGGGCCTTGCCGCAGCGACACCCTTGCCAGAGCCGCTGCAAATTGTACCTATGCCGGATGCTGTCAAAGAGCAGGAGGATTTGGACGATGTAATGCTCTTACCAGAGCCACCGTCAGTTGTATCCATGGCCGATAGTGCCAAAGAGCCAGAGGACCTTGAAGCTACACTACGTTTGCTTAAGCCCCCAGTTGTCTCGATATCTGAAGACATCAAAGAACAAGAGGGCCCTGCCGTTGCACAGCACCTGCCGGAGCCAGCGCGAGTTGTACCTGTATTCGCCGGTGTTAAAGGGCATGAGAGTCCTGATATCACAAAGCTCTTGTCCAGGCTACCGCGAGTTGTACAGCCTCCGATTTCCTTGAGGAAACTGGGCGTACTCTTCATCATACTTACACTGCTTATCAGCCTGGGCATTGGAGCAGCTTTCTTATCTCGCGCGCAGAGTCATCCCACCGCTCGTTCTACTATCCCAGCACCAACCACTACGGCTCCTGCGCCTACACCCCCCGCTACTGCTGTGTCATCCCGCTATCCAAGGTTGGCCGGAGCGTATATCGGCACTATTTACGATTTATCGGACAATGTGCAAACAAGCATGTTCCTGGCTGGCATGCAACAGACGCAGGGAAGTTTTACTGGCCGCCTGATATTAGGTCCCGGAATGAAAAGCGGTGGCCTGTTCAAGGGAACCATCAATATGGCTAAATACCTCCAGTTTACGGTGATGGATGCTGCAGGGATTGCAACGCTGTTTTTCGAAGGAGCCGTGCAATCAGCGACCAGTCTTAGCGGGGATTATTACCAGTGTAGTCCTGGTCCAGTACAGGGGAGTTCCTGTAGCCGGATTCCCGGCAGCTACGGTCTTTGGAATGTTCTTGTAGCCCCATCAGGCTATTCTTCCCTTCCATCGCAAAGCGACTTTGCTGAAATCTCCCGCAGCCAGCAGGGAAACTACGGCAGAAGACTGGACAGTGATATCTCCAGCAGCTAATCGAGACGTATGATAGTAAACGAGCTAGCGCAGATAGAGCATCTCCATCGATATGGAGTGCAGTAACGCGCAGTAAGGGGACAACGGACTGTGGATGCAATTATCGGAGATATAGGGCACGTATGGAAGAGACCAGATTTATCCTCAAACATACATCAGGCATTAATTTTGACCAGACACCGGATGAGGCTTTAGGGCTCTTGGATTTCCTCTCCTGCTGCCATGTACCACGACTCAGTGCCTCCTGTAAACGCTGACGGCAACGTGTGATAGAGGCTTCGGTAACGGTGTTTGAGGAAATGTGTGCCAGCAACACCTCGTAGGGACAGTAGTGCGGATAGGATTCGCAGGAGAGGCAGCAAAACCCTTGCCAGAGCCACCGCTGGTTGTGCCCATGTCTATCAGTATCAAAGACCTGGAAGATTTGGACGATGTAATGCCCTTGCCACTGCTAGCGAGAGTTGAACGGGCTTCTATCTCCTGGAGAAAACTGGGCGCGGCCTTTATTGCACTTGCCTTACTTATCAGCTTGGGCATTGGGACAAGTTTCTTGTCTTATGAACAACGTCATCCAGCTGCTCATTCTGCTACCCCAGCACCGACCGCTACATCTCCTGCACACACGCCCACTTCTACCTCTGCGTCAGCCATCTATCCAACGCTAGCTGGAACGTATACTGGCACTATTTACGATATATCTGTGAATATGAGTACAACCATGTCTCTGACTCGCCTTCGACAGAGCCAGGGAAATATTAGTGGCTATCTCATACTAGGTCCCAGACTTCAGGGCAGTGGTCCCTTTAGCGGAACCGTCGATACTGCTAAAGACCTTCAGTTCACTATGACAGACACTGCGGGAAATGCAACGCTCTTTTTCGAAGGAGCAATGCAATCGGCGACTACACTGAGTGGAGATTATTATAGTTGTGGTAATGCTCAAGGGGGCCAATGCCATCGGGCCCCTGGTAGCTATGGTATTTGGAGTGTTACTTTAGCGTCATCAGGATAGCAGCTAGGGCAAACCGCTCCATTTACAGGTACTTCATTGATTTGGGGAAATATCGTCTCCTTGCTATTCTGCTGATGGCTGATTATGCCTGGACTCTCCGAACCTGAGCAAACACAGGTTGAGTCCTCTGCATCGCGTAATATTCCCGAGTCGACAAAGTACCGTTATGGAGCCTTTCCAAACACAGCAACCGCGTGTTTTCGTCAGAATTTTCCTTGAGCTGATGGCGAGTTAGCTTCAGAAGCCAATGTACATGATAGCCAAAAATGGCTCTAGAAGCCCTTTCAGACAGCCTTTAAACAGCCTCTACAAAGTAGAGAAAACGCTACTTGATGAACAAAATCTTAACCTTACCTGGTACTTTCCTGCCATCAGTTGAACTATGCACGCAAATATACGGAAGAGGCCATGTTAATATCACAGCATACCGTTCCAGTTCATAGTGTTTCAACTGGTTTCTGTATCAGATGTTCACACAAACACGGAAGGATTCGAGGTAGTTATGCGCAAGCAATTAGATAGCATATATGGCCATCAGTCTGCACGATGCGGACGTTTTTCAGCATTAGCACCGATTGGAGTACTGGCGCCAGTCGTGCTGGCTCTGATAGCAGGAACAGCCTTTGTCCCGCCATATCTACGTTCACAGGCAGTAGCAAGCGGTTCTGTTTCCTACTACGTTTCTCCTTCTGGTAATGATAGTAATCCTGGGACACAATCGCAACCCTTTGCAACTATAAGTAAAGCAGCAAGGGTAGCAACTCCTGGGACAACAGTGCATTTAGCTCCAGGCACCTACAATTCAAGTAGTACAATTGCTATTTACCCAAGTGGAACATCCACATCTCCTATCACCTTTATTTCTGATGTTTCTTACGCAGCAAAAATAGTCTCAAACGATCTAAGCCTAGTAGTGGATCTAGAAGGTAGTTACATAATCTTCCAAGGATTTGATATTACTGATACGTCATCAACTACCTATGCAGGTGTTCGTATTGCAGGATCGTACAATCGTGTAATAGGCAACTATATTCATGACATAGGCACCACAAATCCAAGCTGCCCGGTTGGCGATGGTGGTATTTACGATGCATACCAGCAGGGTGGACATGATAACGATCAGATAGGTAATATTATTGCCCGTATTGGACCGTCTGGATGTACGTATATCCATGGTATCTACCATGCAAATCAAGGTGGTCACATTGTCAATAATATTATCTATGGCGTATCTGGCTATGGCATTCACTGTTGGCATGCCTGTACCGGAGTAACTATTGCCAATAACACGATATTCAACAATGGTGCCGGCGGACACGGAGACGGGATTATTTATGGTGCTGGAGATGCTCCTGGTGGTGTTGTCTGTGATAATATGGTTGTTACCAATAATATTGTTTACAATAATGGCAGGTATGGCATACGTGAGTATGCCTATCCCGGCCAGGAGAACATGATTGGTTCTCATAATCTCATAGCCAATAATGATAGCCATGGAAATGTGTTAGGAGACTTTAGAACAATCTATACGACACCTACCAATAACATTCTCTCTAATCCGCAATTTGTCAATTACCAGGCAGATGGTTCAGGTAATTACTATCTCCAGCCAACCAGTCCTGCCATTGGTGCAGGTACAAGTACTGGTGCTCCATCAACAGATTTTGATGGAAATACTATACCTCAGGGTAATGGTTATGATATTGGAGCATATCAGTATGTGGTGGCAGCAACTGTTACACCTACTTCTACACCAATACCATTACCAATTGCTACTTCCATGCCAACGCTATTACCAACGAATACTCCAACTCCCACCTTAATACCGACACCGACTCCCATCTTAAATCTTATCCAAAATGGGTCTTTTGAAAATACCAGCAGCAATTGGCTTGCTCCATGGGGTTTTCAATCTAATGGCATAGCAACCATAAGTCATGCAAGTCATGCAAAAGTAGATGGTGTTTATAGCGCGAAAGTAAATATAGCGAAATCTAGTTCTGCAGATAGTGCAGTACAGTTGTATCAGGGTAATATACCATTAACACAAGGAAAATCATATACTATTATTTTTTGGGCGAAAGCATCTATACCACGAACAATACGCCCTGCCATTTTGCATGGAGCATCTCCATGGACATCCTACTTTAGCCAATCTGTCTCTCTTACCACATCCTGGCAACAATACACACTTACGTTTACCGCGCCAAAAACAGATACTAACAGTATGCTTGTGTTTAATATGGCAAATGCAGCAGGGTATGTATGGATAGATAACGTTTCTCTTCGCTAAGGAGGGGGTAAAAGGGCGAATTCATCTGTCAGATCACACTCACCACGTGTATACTAACCCTCCACACCTACTTAGGGTCGCTCTACGAGAAAATCTACAATCCGTCGGGATGAAAGTGCGGAATGTGGGATGGATGATTGCTCCAATACTGTTTACATGCGGCTATGCCATTTCGGATACCCATTTCTATCTCTGGACTGTTCATTGGCGTGTATGTTGCAGAACCAAATTCTGAGTCATTCCAGGCATAAAAGACAAGACCTGTTGCTCCATGCTCACAAAAGCTTCTGCTTTGTGTTTCAATATCTTTTGCAGTTGGTGTTACCCAATAACGATCAGTATGAGCTCTGGATCCTCCAAACGCCTGTCCTATTCCAATAAGCGGTTCTTTCGCAATATCCCATCCTCTTCGCTGTAAGCTTGCAAACATGGCGGGGAGTACGTATGACATAGACCAATCATAGGTACCTGGTGATGGAGTTGGAGTGGTGTTGAGTAGTGACGGAGTGTATATATAAAACCCGACCATATCACATCCTTGAGAAGAGAAATTATCAGCGGTCCAATCACCCCAATCACCCGTATGATCTGAACGTATAGGTCCACCAAACCCGCAAATGGCTGGACGGCCTGGTGTATATTGCTGGATAAGATTATGGATTTTTATGAGGAGTTGCCGTGCACTTCCTGCATCCCATTGTACCCAATCATCAAGAACCCAATAGCCGATAATCAGTTGATTATCTTTCACCTGCTTCAAGTGGGTAGCAATAGTAGCCAGAAGCACATGCTCATCGGTCAAATATGGATAAGGATCATTTTGACAAAACTGTCCTGGGCTCAAGAGAGAAGGCTTCAACTCTTTGGTCCGATGGCATTCATAAAAATATAAATAATTCGAGATATAACCATCTATCACTTTCATGTGTAACGACTGAAGCGTTTGCCCTAGTGTGTCACGCTCAGAAGGAGGTTGACCATATTTGAATACTACTTGAACATCATCTGTTGCCGCCTTCGTAGCCCTCTCAGGAGTATTTATGCTAAATCCTCCCAGGATATGAGTTTTGTAAAACTCATCCGGAACGCTTCCTTGTGCTTGTTGCATTTGATATTGGCTATATTTTATAAATAGGATAGGAATGGCAATTGCAAAGAAAAGAATGAGAAGAGTAAGCGTGCGCTTCATAAATTTTCTCCTTATTGTAACAAGTGTAAGATGCTTCCTTAGGACGGGAATGGCCTTCCACAGCGAGAGCAGCTACGTAGCCGTAGCCTGGGAACAGATCGTGTAGCGACCAATGCGAGAGATCCTGGTCTTCTTCTCCCCTGGTATCCAAGAGGCGGGCATGCAGACCATCTGGCGTGGCTTGCGTCGCCTCGACGATCTGGCCGCTATGTGTCTCCTCCTTCACTCCTCCCCACCGGCAGGCTTGACTTATGGTTTCAGAGACATTGTGCTTGACGATCTGCCTGGGTATTGATTAGTCCCGCCCGACTGCATTACTGCACTCCCTTATCGTGTCCAAATGATGCAGGCTGGATAGTACCGAGTCGAAATCGACGCCAAAATCAATCAAGCATGCAACTTCATCCACACCAATCGACTTCAGGTGACCGATCATCCGAAGGCAAGTGCTCGGTGTACCAAAGAGCCCACTTGTCTCAAAGTAACGGTCGAAGGCGAAAGACACAAGGTCTTCAAGCTCTTCTTCGGTGAAATCTCTGATATCCTGGCCCGGACTACGAGCAAGCCATAATTCGACGGAGCTTCTCAGGTAATTGCTGAATGGCCCCCGTACTTGCTCGCGGACTTCATCAACACTGCTCCCAACGAATGTATGCAGCATGAGCGTCACATGCCCCGTTCCAGGACCATGCCCTTGCTCGCTCCATGCACTTCGGTAGATCGCAATTTTTTCTGTCAACTGGTCGATGTTTTGATTGAGAAAGTGAGTGAGCAGGTTGGCACCAATTTCACCAGCCAGGCGGAATGTTTCCGGACTGCCAGCAGCTGTCACCCAAATCGGTAACTCGCGCTGGATTGGCCGCGGAAGGATTCTCACATCTATCTCGGTTCCGCTGCCATCACGGCGCCGCACCTTCTCACCCCTCCAAAGCCTGCGAACGGTTTCGATCCCACGAAGCATGACTTCTCTACGATTGGCATAGTTCTCCGGTGCGATGACAAAATCGTTCGCGTGCCAACCAGATGCAAATGAGATGGCTGCTCTGCCATGCGACAAGTTATCGACAACAGCCCATTCTTCAGCAACGAGCAGCGGGTCATGCAGCGGCAAAACAACACTTCCAGCCCTGATCTGAATGCTTTCTGTCACCGTTGCAAGAGCGGCACTCGTTACTGAGGGGTTAGGATACAAGCCTCCGAATTCATGGAAATGCCGCTCGGGCGTCCAGACTGCTGCAAAGCCATGTGTATCGGCGAACTTTGCACCCTCGATGAGTAACCGATATTTATCGGCGGACTCGCCACCATCTGCGCTTGCAAAGTAAAACAAGCTGAAGTCCATGTGTTTGGTTGCCCTATTGTTTTCGTCTGCCACTGTATTTGCTCGTTGAGCAGGGGGTAAAAAGGAAAGTTCTGAAACGTGCTGGGTGTTGTCAGTCATCGATAGTACTCCTTCTTTTGTGTGGCTATGACGGTGCTTTCGTATCTCAATAGGTTGTTAGAAGATTTGCTCTTGATGACTCTTGTGCCAGAAGAGGATATTCGGAGAGCCATCCAGTCTTTTCGCCAGATATCCCATACTACGCAAGTTCGCCTCAACTGCTGGTGAACTCGTTTCAACGATCAAGGATGGATAATCCCGATGCAGTAGGTCTGTCATACCCCGCAAGACAGAAGCCTCGTGTCCTTCTACGTCAATTTTCACGAGAGCGACACGTTGAGGGATGCGTAGCGAGTCCAGTCGTACGGTCATGACTTGCAATCCGTCAGTTTGCCTGTCCATGCCTTGAACGACACATGCCTGATAGAAGTTCTTAAGTCCCGTATCGAACGTAGGCATTGACATCCCTACAAGCGCTGATTCGTCTGATACAGCGGCATTTATCAACGTGACATTTGCAAAACCAAAGCGTTGCACATTGCTCGTTAGAAGAGCGAATGTTTCTGGAACAGGTTCAAACGCAATTACACGCCCATTCTTCCCAACTAGTTCAGAACAGCGTTTGGTATAGACACCAATGTTTGCTCCTATATCTACAACGCAATCGCCAGGCGAGAGAAGTGCGGGTAAGAGAGAGTACTCTGGCTCAGTTGTGAAGAAACGGTTCAATTGGATGTGCAGGCCATAGTAGATGCGTCTCAGTTCATATTGCCATAAACCAGGAAATGTTGCGGCTATTCGCTTCAGGAAATCCATGTCGGTGCAGTCTCCTTTCCCTATTGGTCTTCTACTTTTTATGCGTCATTGAATCATTTTCTCTATCTAAGTTACAATAACTCATTATTAGATGGGCGACAATAGAAATTGTGTCTATAGAATAGAAGTTCAATATGAAATTCGACTTGTCGAATATACATGTGACAGGAGACAAATAGAAACATCAATGCTTCCTTCGAGAGTATTTGTAGAATTTTTGGGGTAGAATCTGACTTTTTATTCTCGTTAAAGCTCCGCTCAAGGGCTGTTTCGTCGAGTGGACCGGGCAGGTGAATGATCACGCACTCGTTATACACGGGGCTATCGGGCGCTAGTTGGGCGAGGAGCAACATTTGCTGCTGCCCAAAGGATAGGGGCTCGGGACTTCCCGAGGCACGCCGTGTGATAGCTCCCCGCAGATACTTTTCGAGCAGGGTGCGCTGGGCCTCTGAGAGCTCCGGTGTATTTGGCATCATGTCACTTCTTTTGCGCCTTGCTGAGACACATCCTCAAACGTTCGGCTAAGTCCTGGAGATGTTCGGTTTTCCAGGACCCCTGGTTGCCAGGAATGATATAAGCCTCTACTTCTTGAGCTTCTTTAACTTCAGCCACTTTACGCCATCCCCCCGAGACGGTATGCCACGGCTCTTTACTTGGCCAAAAGAACGTGATCTTGCCAGGGTAAAGGCTAGGCGGCATGTAACCCATATCTACCCATTCAAATATGCCCGGATAGTCTTGACGGAGGGCTTCAGCTGTTGGGACAAGCGAATCGGGGTGCGGAAGTGCAACACGCCCTTGGTCGCGCCCGTCACCAGGCTCAAACATGCGGGCAAACCTCTTGATGCTTGTCATCGCTTTCCGTCGTACCAAGCTGATCAGTTTGTCTGCTATCAGGCGCACGGACTCTTCCGAGTTCCCGTGGAGCGCATTTTGCAGACGTCTAAACACAGATAGCAGCACATAGACCCTATATTGCAGAGGTTTAGACACCTGTAGCAGACGGAGAAACCAGTCTAACTGCTTATCTGGGCCAAGTCCCATCAGGTCGCCCAAGCGACTGATTACCCTGCGAAACAATTTGCGCCGGGTACGATAGGCAAGATACATGGCATCCATCAATACTAGCAGGTCAACCGCCTGCCCTGCGGCGTGAAGTTGTCGGGCCATTTCATAGGCCACAAGGCCGCCATTGCACCACCCCCCCAGGAGGTACGGCCCCTCTGGCTGAACAGAACGCATTGACTTAATATGAGCCACCGCCATAGTCTCGACTGTGGGCGGGACCGGCAGGCCATCAAACTGATACGGTTCGAGCGCGTAAAATGGTTGGTCCGATCCCAGTTCGCGCGCTAAGGAGAAGCAAAAGTCAGGGGTACCTTTCCAATGCCCGTGCAAGAAGAAAAAAGGCCGTTTTGATCCCCCAACTTGAATCTCCATCACACGTTCACGTGGGCTATCCTCCTCTGCTTCGACGTGCTGAGTGCCAACGTTCGCGGCCTTTGCGGCCTGTGGAAGATCTCCCCACAGATACTTTTCGAGCAGGGCACGCCTGGCCTCCGAGAGTTCAGTTGTATCTGGCATCATATCACTTCCTCATTATGACAGTTGGGGTCACTCAACATTGACTGCAAGTTTCCAAAGCGATTTCTACAATCAAGCGCCCCAGGATTGAGAATACTAAAACGTGACCGGTAGGGCCGTCAGGCCCCGAAACCCCAGGTTTTCTCGCCAGGTCACTGGACCCGGCTCCAGCCTCAGGTTGGGCATGCGCTGCAATATCGTCTCGAACGCGATCTCGCCCTCCAGCCGTGCGAGCGGGGCACCGAAGCAGAAGTGGGCGGCCCACGCGAAAGCGAGGTGACGGTTATCCTGGCGACAGATGTCCAGCCGATCGGGGTCGGGAAAGCGCTCCGGATCGCGGTTCGCGGCACCCATCATGGCGAACACCGCCTGGCCCTTGCGGATTGTCTTCCCCCCCATCTGTACATTATCCGGTGCCAGGCGCGACGTATACTGGATGGGACTTTCATAGCGCAACAGCTCCTCAATCGCAGAGGGGATTAGGGAGTGATCCGCCCGAAGTTTCTCGAGCTGATCGGGACGACGCAGCAGAGTGAGCAACCCATTGCCGATCAGATTGGTTGTTGTCTCCTGACCACCGGTCATCAACATAATGCTGTTGGCAACCACTTCTTCCTCGCTCAGGCTATCTCCATCCTGTTCAGCAGTCAGCAGAGCACTAATGAGATCTTCGCGTGGATGCTCTCGGTGCTCGCGGGCCTCGGCACGAAAGTACTCACATGCCTCTCCCAGACTGCGCAATACACGCGGGGCATGGTCCGGGTCGTGCTGCAGGTTGCCCAGTGCCTCGGCGAAGTCTGCTGACCACTGGGTCAACTGCTTCCAGTCGGAGGTGGGCAAGCCCAGCATCTCAGCCGTCACGATAGCGGGTAAGGGATAGGCCAGGTCCTCGATTACGTTCATGTGACCCCTGGCCTGGACTGCGTTTAAGAGGCTATCGGTGATATCCTGGATGTGCGACCGCAGGGTCTCTACCCTGCGAGGGGTAAAGGCCTTCGCTGCCAGACCGCGTATTCGACCATGTGCAGGTGGATCCATAAACAGCATCTGGCGCACCAACACCTCCGCCAGGGGCGCCAGCGACGACAACCCCAGGGCTGTCAGTTGCTCGGGAGTAGGCGTGCGGACGGCAGAGAAATACTGGAGCACTGTCACCACATCCGCGTAGCGAGTCACCACCCACGTATGCAGAAAGCGATCCCAGTGGACCGGGTCTTCGCTGCGGAGTCGATGGTACAAAGGGTAGGGGTTGGCGAGCACCTCGGGCTCCAGCAGATGGTAGAGGCTGAGAGCTGGGTCTTGTTTGTTCGCCGTGGGAGACGAACCTGTGTGTATAGTCATTCTTGTTCCTCCAGGTACCGGGCAACCCGGCGATACTATGTGTTCTGCCCTTGTGCCAGCAGGCGTAGGACCTCCTCGTCGCTCATCGCCTCTATCATGGCAAAAATGTGTCGTTCGACCTCGGCGGATAACTGCCGAATTGTGGGAGACTCGAACAGGGTATGCAGGGAGAGATCAACCCCGAAGGTATCGGCTATCCGTACAATGAGCTGCGTGCCTAGCATTGAGTGCCCACCAAGCATAAAGAAGTCGTCATCTATCCCGATCTGCTCCAAGCCCAGGAGCGTCGCCACGATCCCAACCAGCCGCTCTTCAGTAGGCGTGTTAGGCCCAGCGACAATCTCATCCCGCACTGTATTGGTGACATCCGGCGCAGGCAGTGCTTTGCGGTCCACTTTGCCGTTGGGCGTCACTGGCAACGAGTCCAGTAGCACGAAGGCCACCGGGACCATGTAGTCAGGTAGTTGTGTCATCAGGGTTTCCCGCAAGGATCTGGCCGTGACATGTGCACCCGGAACTAACACGATGTAGGCTACCAGGCGCTTGTCGCCAGAGGTATCCTCACGAGCCACTACAAGGCTCGTTTGGACAGCAGGATGACTATTCAGCACCGACACGATCTCATCTGGTTCGATGCGGTAGCCTTTAATCTTGATCTGATGATCGGTACGTCCCATGAATGCGATTTGACCATCCGATAGGTGGCGGGCCAGATCACCCGTCTTGTACAGACGTGCCCCTGGCTTGTTGCTGAAAGGATCAGGGATGAACCTCTCGGCAGTTAGTTCGGGGCGATTGAGATAGCCACGACCCACGCCAACTCCTCCGATGTACAGTTCACCTAGCTCACCGATGGGAACCTGCTGTAGATTCTCATTCAAGATGTATATCTGTGTGTTAGCGATGGGGCGACCAATTGGTGGTGGTATATCAGCGTGTGAGATCGGAAGTACGCGCCCCGACGTGACCAGGACTGTTGCCTCACTTGGGCCGTAGTTGTTGATCAACGCAAAGGGTAAGGTCGGTGATGGGTAGTGGTGGAGCGCATCGGCTCCGGTCAGCAGGAAGCGTAATGAGGTCGTCGATGGCCACTCCAAGGCCATAATACTTTCAGCCAGCGCAGTCGGCAGGAATGTAATAGTGATTCTGTGGCTTACGAGCCAGTCACGAACGGACGCAGGTACGACACGGACCTCCTCATCGGGTAGGTAGACGCTCGCACCGATTGTCAGATAGGGCCATAGTTCCCAGCCGGTCGCGTCGAAGGCCGGGCTTGTGAATTGGGTTGCTCGGTCAGCAGACGTTACTTCAAAAGCACGCTGATGCCAGAGCACGAGATTGAGCAGGCCATCGTGAGTAATCAATGCGCCTTTAGGTTGGCCCGTGGACCCCGAGGTGTAGATGACGTAAGCCAGGTCATCGATTGCGACTTCAGAGATCGGATCGGCTACGCTCTGCTGCGCCAGCGCTGCCGCATCAGCATCCAGGCAGACGATCCGAGTTCCCTGGATTGGGAGGTGCGCAGCCAGCAGCTGCTGGGTCACTAGCACGGGGACATGCGCATCCTCCAACATGAAGACAAGGCGCTCGGAAGGGTAGGCCGGGTCCAGCGGCACATAGGCACCACCAGCCTTGAGAATGCCTAGTAATCCTACTACCATATCCGGGGAGCGCTCTATACACAAACCCACGAGCACATTGGCCCCCACACCAAGTGCCTGCAGATAGTGGGCGAGCTGGTTGGCACGCCGATTAAGTTCCCTGTAACTGAGTATCTGGTCGCCCGCAACAAGCGCCACTGCGTCAGGTGTGGCGGCGGCCTGCTTTGCTACTAATTGTGGGACGCATAGATCCCTCGGATAGTCCTGCTGAGTAGCATTCCAGGTTACCAACTGTTGCCTCTCAATCTCAGAGAGGAGCGGCGCCTTTAAATGGTGTTCCCCCTTCACCGTAGCAACGACATCATAAACTTGTATACCGCGCGAGTTTTCTAGTGTCTCGCTGCTATCGGTGTACATGATTCGCCTCCAGTCTTCTGACTAAATCAAAAAGGTACGGTATTTCAACCAACGAATGCTAATAAGACTAAATCTCTTCAAAATCGCCTTGTTCCTCGCTTGTTTTTGTTCCTGAAGATCAGTCCTGTTGCGAGAGCACATGGATGTTCAGTCTACGGAGACGCACTCAGATAGGTTCTAATCCAAACTAATGATGCCGATGATATGCGTGTTGACAATCTTAAGCTGTTCGAGTATATAGGCTAACCAATAGGCACGCGGTGCCACTAGACGTGAAATAGGTGGAGCTAATGTCATTCGTTGAAAATCAAAACTTGCCCCCGGTCGTTTGAAAAGCTGCTGAATATGCTGACGGGTAATGCCCCGTACCGCAGGGTTACGAGGGTTAGAGTACGTATAATCGTGGAATAGGATAAGACCACCTGGCTTGCATACCCGCCACATCTCGTCGGCAATCTTCCTGCAAAGTGGCTCATTCAAAATGGAACTGAACACTGTAGAGCACACCACTAAGTCAAAGCTGGCATTCGGGTAGGGTAACCGATGCGCGCTCCCCACCCTCCAGTCAATGGTGGGATGTAGGCTTCGTGCCTTTTCAATGCGGTACGCAAGCAAATCAATCCCTGCGAGGTTCTCAGGAAGCGCCCCATATTCCAGGAAACGCCGCAGGGGTCCTCCATTGCCACAGCCTACATCGAGAATCTTTTTCTCGGCTAGATTGCTAAAGTTATGCCGTTTGAGCAATGCTAGCATGCGGCGTTCCAGGCTTTGAGAATGGAGGAGAGCCGATTCGTTGAAAAGGCTGTAGCGGTCAGCAGGGACCTTGCCGGAGTCGCGTTGCCTGTACTCAGCCTCTAGTCGCGAAAGCTCGATATCTATCTCTGATGTCGTTTGCTGCGTCATCGCTTTATTGCTCCTGCTCAAACGGATGTGAACCGAGAATGTTCCTTTGGTTAGATTCGTCTGTGAGCCTACCCATCAAGTAATCTCCCTGTCTCTGAAACCAGCATGAGTAAAATGTTAATCTCTCCAAGCATAAAGTGCGCCGAGCGGGGACTCCCCATCCCATTTCAAATGAGTGGTAAAACCTGTTTCTTCCAGGAGTTTCCGTATATCGTCATGGTTAATTTTGGAGAGGTGGTCGTGAAATTCAACAACTATTTTTCTGAGCCTTTTAAGGTAACTCTTTGGAGTCGAAGTCAGGATTAACCCTTCTGAACCCTCGCAATTCAGCTTGAGGAAGCCAATCTGCTCAATGTTGTTGCGGTCCATAATGTCCTGGAGCGTAGTAGTGGGAACCTCAAGAGATTCTTCAAGTTCACCGGGCATGGTACTTTCAAACTGCAGATGCTCCGCGTTTGTCTGATATTTTTCCAGCTGATCCAGGAGCATGGGATCAGATAGTACATGTCTTGAATTCGCCCTGGAGCTAAGCAGTAATGCCGCTGAACCAACCTTATCAGCGACGGCAGATCTATAAAGGACAACGTTGCAGAGCTTGTTCACTGATATATTTCGCTTGAGGATCTCAAAGTTGCCCGGAAATGGTTCAAATGCATAGACAGTATTTTGCGTCCAAGACGCCGCAAAGACTGTAAATACTCCTACATGAGCTCCGATATCTACAACGATATCATCCTCTTCAAGCTGAAAATGAGCGGGGGTGTACGCATGCTTAAAGACAATTTCATCTACGTAACCTAGCCACGCAAATCCCCCAGGAGCCTCAAAGCGCATGCCATTCCTGAGAATAATTTGAGTGGGAGTTTGTTTCTTTGCTAGCGCCATGATTATCTCACCCAATTGTCGTATTTCTTAATACATTTCACGATGAATACTAGCTTCATAGTCAGTCTCATATCCTATTTCTCCTTTTGCTGCACTATTGCTCTACTACTCCTCTAACACGCTCACTAGGCTTTCTCCTTAAAAGAGAGACGCTTCCCTATCCGTCGTGACAAATCACGAACCTTTAACTTAGAAATTCTTCTCTCTACTGCTGATATTCTGATTTCAGAAGTCTCAATGGCAAGCTTACCATCCCTTTTCCCACTGGCAAGAGAACTCTCCCGTAAGAAAATAAGGGAGAGAAAAATTTCCTTAGGCCTGATATATCTGCTGCCATCAAAAGCCAATGCCACTTTACGTCACATATAATGCGATGGAGTTGGAGAGGATCGCTCTGTGGGGTATTGATACCATAAATGGTTGTCACCGCCCATTCATAGCCTGCCTCCCGCACAGCTCGTAGTCCTTCCTCACCAAAATGCTCAGATCTCCCAAGAGGATACGCGAATAGACGTATTGAATAGTCTAATTGCTGCTCCAATACGTTCCGGCAATCCCCTACCTCACGTTGCACCTCCTGAGGGTCCATCAGATACCCTAGAACAGGATGATGCATCGTATGGGCACCAAATGAAACCCATCCGCTCTCCTCCATTTCGCGTACTTCTGTCCAGTTCAACACTGGCTCTCCCCCGGAAGTAGCTATCGAAGGTACAGCCAATATCTCACGTACAATCTCTAGGAACGCTTCGCGTTCTGCGACTGACCTCGCATTGCATGCACGAGTATAGATCGCTTGTACCAGTGCTTTTCGATCCCCCCGCTGTCGCAGTTGATAGGTGTGTCCTTCAATCGTCGCTTCGCCCACTTGTGCATAGCGTACAAGGCGATCACCTTCCAGCCACCAGAAGCATTTACCGCTTTCAATATAGCCTGGAATGAGAAAGATGGTGATAGGAACTTGCAGCTCGCGTGCAAGAGCATAGGCATGCGTATAATTATCGCGATATCCATCGTCAAAGGTTAGCACTAATCGCGTACGCCGGTCACGCATCTGCTTCCTCGCCTCGCACGGCGTATAGAGCTCCTCCAAGGCCTCCTTAAGATGCATCAAGCGGTAGTGACGCCGCAGATAGAGCATATGGTCGCGTAGATTTCCACCTGATGCGCGATGATAGTTGAGGATAATCAGGCGTGGCCCAGACCGTTGTATCCACCAACGCCCCAGTTTCATCAGCCCACTATAGTGGCAGGCTCCGAAGAACAATACCTGCTTCTCCATGAGCGTTCTCAATTCTTATTGTACTATTTCCCTCGTCACTAAATACACTACATAACCAATGGTGCTAGTTGAGAAGTCATGAAGATCGTTCTAAAGAGAGAACTAAAACCACTCTCAGCAGAACGGAGCAACTTCATGACAACCGAAGACATTATCATTCAAATTTTTTGTATTGTCGATGATGAGATGAA
>WNEZ01004695.1_pt1 | contig 20537 bp, 18 predicted proteins | sample 5400521 | NCBI WGS metagenome assembly WNEZ01 (sample SAMN13153339, study PRJNA577476) | soil metagenome | isolation source: 120 cm saprolite under Douglas fir tree site 2 hole 1 replicate 1 | place: USA:California | collected 2015-04-18 | reverse complement strand
CGCTGACCTTGTACGCATTCTCTTCCCAGAATTGGGCTCGACCGGCGGCGGAGGTCGCTTCCCTGATGGATCTGCTGCGGGAGTACCTCGAGAGCGAGCGCGCGGAGATCCTCGAAAACGGGATCCGGCTCAACGCCATTGGCGAGCTTGATCGCTTGCCCGGGTTGGTCCGCGAGCCGCTCGCCCGGCTTTGCGAGGAGTCGGCGGGCAATGGTCAGATGGTTCTCACCCTTGCCCTGTCCTACGGAGGGCGGGAAGAGCTTCTCTGCGCCGCGAAGAACCTCGCGCAGGAGATCGCTCAAGGCCGGGTCTCCCCCGAGGGCGTGACCGAATCGGATTTTGAATCATTCCTTTGGACCGGAGGTCTGCCGCCCCTGGATCTGGTCGTTCGGACCAGCGGCGAGCAACGAATCTCGAACTTCCTGCTCTGGCAAACGGCCTATGCGGAACTGGTGTTTTCCGACCTGCTCTGGCCGGAGTTTCGCACCGAGGCTTTCCTGCGTTGCCTGGACGAATACCAGCAGCGGGAACGGCGTTATGGCCTCACCTCCGGACAGGTCCGGCGCAATGATTCCTTTTAGGCCGCGCGCTTGAGCGAGAAGAACCGCAATCTGCTCCTGCGCGTGGTCTCGGCGGCCGTGCTGCTGCCGGTGGTGATCGTCCTCCTGGTCAAGGGCGGGCTGTGGAGCAGCTTCCTGCTGGGGACGGCAGCCGCGATCTGCGTTGCCGAGTACTACCTCGTCGCGTTCAAGCAACTGTCGCCCGCTTGCTGGATCGCCGTCGCCGCCGCGTTTGCGATGCCGCTGTTTCCCTTGCGGCAGCCGGAGGTCGCCGGGGCGCTCGCGCTCTGGACCACCGCCGCCGTTTTCATCGTCGCCTGGAGTTATCAGCTTTTACTGGGACATCTGGAGTCCGCGGTCGTCACCGCCGCCCAGCTGATCACCGGATTCCTCTTCGGCGCGCTCGGCCTCACCGCCCTTTCCTGGCTCCGGCACGGGCCCGATGGGTTGCAATGGGTCTTTTGCGCTTTGATCGCGACCTGGGGCAACGACACCGCGGCCTATTTCATCGGGCGTTTTTTTGGAAAGCGAAAGCTCTTTCCCTCGGTGAGCCCAAACAAGACCTGGGAGGGTTTCGCCGGCGGGATGGCGGGTTCGATCACCGGCATGTTCGTGGCGAAGGCGACCTTTTTCAACACCTTGACCGTAGCGGACTGCTTGATCGTCGGCGTGTTCACTGGAGTCATCGGACCGATTGGCGACCTGAGCGAGTCGATGCTCAAGCGCACCTACCAGGTGAAGGACTCGAGCCGCATCATCCCAGGCCACGGGGGCGTTCTCGACCGCATCGATGCGCTCATTTTCAATGCCCCGGCCGTGCTCTTCTACGCCCAGTTCCTGCGCGCAATCCTCTGACCTCAAAGCAAAAACCAATACCGCCATTGTCCTGGGAGGGTGCCAAGATTAGTCTTGCAGAATGCTCTCAGGGTTGCAGGGGTTACAGAACGTCGCGTACGCGCTGATCCTTCTGGGCGTGCTCGTGTTTGTCCATGAGTTCGGTCACTTCATCGTCGCCAAAGCCGTCGGGGTGAAGGTTCTTCGATTCTCGATTGGCTTCGGTCCCCGGATTTTCAGCTTCAAGAAGGGGGAAACCGAATACCGCGTCGCCTGGCTGCCTCTCGGCGGCTACGTCAAGATGGCCGGTGAGCTGCCTAATGAGGAGCTCCCGCCCGAAGAGGTGAAGCGCGGGTTTCTCGCGCAGGCACCATGGAAGCGAATGCTGATCGTGGCGGCCGGGCCGGGATTCAACCTGATCTTCCCGATCCTGCTCTACTTCATCGTGGGCCTGGGCGCTCACGAGCGAATCTCGACGCGCGTCGGCGCGGTCGAACCGGGGTTGCCGGCGGCGGAGGCGGGAATTCGCCCCGGCGACTACATCCGCGCCATCGACGGCGAGCCGGTCCGCACCTTCGATGAGCTGAAGGCGAAGCTCCAGACCCGTTACAGCCGCCCGGTGTCGCTCACCGTGGAGCGCAACAATCGACCGTTCACCACGGAGCTGATTCCCGCCAGGACCCTCGAGACCAATCCAATCGAAACGGTTCCGCGCGGGATGATCGGCATCTCCCCGGTGGCGCGGCCTCCGATCCTCGGCGTGCCGAGCGGATCGATCGCCGAAGCGGCTGGGCTGAAGACATTCGACAGAGTCCTCCAAATAAACGGCGAGCCGGTCAAGGACGAGCCCGCCTTCGTCCAGGCGATGGCGAAGGCGAGCGGTCGCGTCGAGCTCAAGGTGGAGCGCTTCGACCCGATCGAGCTGCCCGGGGCGAATGTGCAGGTGCCCGACATCAAAAGCGCGTCAGTGGAGAAACAGGACGGCGAGGGCTTTGCGGCCCTGGGCGCGGAATCCGCGGACCTATACGTCGCCGCGGTGGTGCGGGGAAGCGCGGCCGACCAAACGGGTATCAAACCAAGGGATCGATTGGTGAGCCTCAATGGGAAGCCGCTCAAATCATTTCTGACTTTCGCGCTGGCGCTCAACGAGATGGGAGACAAGCCCTTCACCCTCGCCTGGCGCTCGGGTCGACAGGAAAAGGTGGCTCAACTTCGGCAGACCAAGCTGGAGAACAAAGACGATGAGTTCGGCCAGGGAGGCGAGGCCTACGATGTCGGCCTGCGCCCGGTCGCGATCAATGCCGCGGAGCAGCTGAGTGCGGAAAAGGTGAAGATCCACCTCGGGGTGCGCGAAGCGATGGTCACATCGCTGCGCATCGTCCCGGAGATCATCAAGAAGACGGCGCAGGTGATCGGACACCTGATCACCGGAAGAGTGCCGTTCAAGAGCGTCGGTGGACCGATCATGCTCTACCAGATCGCCTCCAAGAGCGCGGAAGAGGGCTTGGACAGCTTCCTCAATGCGATGGCGGTGATCTCGATCAACCTCGGGCTGATGAACCTCTTGCCGATCCCGATCCTCGACGGATTCCATCTGTTCGCCGCGGCCTGGGAAGGTATCCGGCGCCGGCCGATCCCGATGCGGGCCCGGGAGATCGCGAACATGGTCGGCCTGGCCATGCTGCTGCTTCTGATGGCGATGGTCTTCAAGAACGATTTCATGCGGCTGCGCTTCTGAGCGCTCTGGATTGACTTGGCGAAGCGCAGCGGCAGCCGTTGTGCTCCTTTGGGCAAGCGGCTGCGTTCGAAGCGCGCGCCCTGATTCTTCCGAGCGGGGCGCATTCATCGCCGAAGGGTTGGCCTCCTACTACGGGTCGGAGCTTCAGGGCCATCGAACGGCCAACGGAGAAGTGTTCGATCCGCGCAAGCTCACCGCCGCCCACCGCTCGCTTCGGTTCGGCACCTGCGTGACGGTGGTGAATCTGCAGAATCGGCGCAGCGTGGATGTCCGGATCAACGATCGGGGGCCTTACTCCGGAGATCGAATTGTCGACTTGTCGCAAGCGGCCGCGGCGCGGCTTGGGATGGTCGCGTCGGGCGTGATACGCGTCCGGCTGTACTTCTGCCCGCACTGACCCGATTGCGATAGAACCCGCGCCGTGTTGATCGCCCTGGACACTTCCACGCTGATCCTTTCCCTGGCTCTGGTCGAGCGCGCCGATGGCCGCCTTGTGGCCGTGGAGCAGCAGGCGCTTGGCCCGCCGCGCAAGCAAAGCGAGATGTTGCCGGCGGCGGTCTTGGATCTGCTGCAGCGCCATGGCCTTACGCTGAAATCGCTGGAGGGGATCGCGGTGGGCCTTGGCCCCGGCTCCTTCACCGGTCTTCGCATCGGGCTTGCCACCGCGAAGGCACTGGCTTACGCCGCGAATCTCAAGATCGCGGGCGCGTCCTCGCTTGCCGCGATTGCGATGGAGGGCCCGGAGGGAGCATTGCTCCTCCCGTGCAGCGTGGTGCGGCGAGGGGAGCTCTACGTGGGCTTTTATCGCCGGCACAAGGATGCGCTCGAGCAAACCGAACCGGAGCGAACGATGACTCCCGCCCAGCTGGCTGGGTTACTTGCGGCGAGCGCGGACCGGATCGCGCTGGGACCGGCGATCCGCTCCTACCAAGCCGAGCTCGAATCCCTCGGTGCGCCGGCGACGCAGCTGCTCTTCGAGCCCGAGTATCCGTCCGCGCTCGCGATTGCGAAGCTGACCGTTTTCCCCGCGGCGCAGGATCTCAAAGAGCTCTTCGCCCTGGAGCCGCACTACATCCGCAGCTCGGAGGCGGAAAGAAACCCGGCATTTCCCCCACTTCCTGGTCCGCCACCGTCCGCTCGAATCCTCGATCGCTGATCCCCGAATTTCGAAAGCAGGAGCACTCGATGAGCAAAAACCGGCAGATCGCGGTCGTCGGAGCGACCGGCGTTATTGGACAGGAGCTTTTGGCGGCGATCGCCTCCACGGGGCACCCCTCTGATTCGATCACCGCGCTCGCCTCTGAGCGTTCAGCCGGAAGAGAGCTGGAATTTGGCGACGAGATGATCGAGGTCGAGGCAGCCACCGAGGAAAGCTTTCGGGGGGTGACGGTGGCCTACTTTGCGACGCCGGGGGAGGTTTCAAAGACTCTCGCCAAAGCAGCGCAGGCAGCGGGGAGCTGGGCAGTCGATCTCAGCTCGGCATTTCGCCTGGAGGAGGGCGTTCCTCTGGTCCTTCCGTCGGTGAATCTCGCGCTGTTGCGTGCGCCAATTCGCGGGCGGATCGTGAGTTGCCCCTCCGCGATCACCACCGCGCTGGTCACCGCGCTCGAGCCACTTCGGGCGCAGTTTGGTTTCGAGCGCGTTTTTGCGACCGTGATGCTCGGAGTTTCGTCGTCCGGCACCTATGGGCTCGACGAGCTCCAGCGGCAGACGGCGGACATGCTCTCCGGACGAGAGCCAGAAGTCGTGCGCTTTCCCCACCGGATTGGGTTCAACCTGATTCCGCAAGTCGGCGACTTCAGCCGCAGCCCCGAGTGGAGCTCCGAAGAGCTCAGCTGGGGCGAGGAAGCCGCTCGCATCTGGTCCTTGCCTCAATTGGCGCCAATCGTGGGAACCGCGTTCCAGGCTCCCACGTTCTATGGTCACCTGCTCAATGTCGAAATACAGCTGGCATCCGCCCCCGGCGTAGAGGCCGTGCGCGAGGCGCTCAAGTCATCCGCGCATCTCAAGCTGCTCGATGCTCCGATCGAACGCATTTATCCGATGCCGATGTTGGCGTCCGGCGATCCCACTGTCCACGTCGGTCGAGTTCGCGAGCTGCGCGGATGGAGGGGAGGCTTCACCTTCGTCATCGCGGTGGACAATGCGCGGCGAGGTGGGGCTTTGAACGCGATCGAAATCGGCCAGGCCCTGCTCGGGCGAGAGGAACTGCATTGACATTTTGGCACCGCCTGGCCGAGGGCCGTGCCCATTTGGCGCGCCAGGCACTCGACGCCGCTTCGGAATGGGAGACAATGCGTGGTGTTCTCCCTGGCCTTCGGCTTGCTAGCTGCCTAACCATGCGCGCGTTCCTCATCCTTGCCTGCGTCCTGCTATTGCCGCGCCCGGTTTTTGCTCAAACCGCATCGCTTCCAATCACGATCGGCGGTGGGGTCCTGGTGAATGGCGTCACGCGCGTCGGTCCCGCCCAATGCAACTCATCGCTCACCATTCAGTGGGGGATCCCCACGGCTGCCGTGATTCCAGGACAGGTTTGTAGCCCGCCGCAATTCTGGATCACGAGCGGGACCTGCCCCAGTGACGCGAGCGGTCCGGCGATCGGAGACTTGGTGCTCAGACCCGCGTTCTCCAGCACCGATCGCAGTGGGACCTTCAGCCCCGTCGCGGTGAGCGATTTACCCCTCCAGACGGCGGATGGCGGCGGAGGATGCGGCAATATTGCCGCGAATGTCACTCTCTACGTCTGCGCAACTGTGAAGTACAACGTCACGTCGTTCGGCTGTGGAACGAACGATGCCATCCTACACGCCACCAACGCGCCAACGATCCAATATCGCGGGGCTGCTCCAAGCACGCCGTCGCTCGACGGCGTCACGCCTCAGGACGGGGCGGTGGTGGTGAATGTGACGGCCAGCTCGGAAGCGAACCTGATCCACGTCGAGATGCGACCCTTGGGGCAGGGTGACTTCGCCGAGGTCGCCACGTTTACCCCGGACAAAAGCAGCACCAAGGTCTCGGGTCTAACGAATGGAACCACTTACGAAGTGCGAGTGTTTGTTGACGACGGGGTGGGAAACAACAGCCCATATTCCGCCACGCTCACGGCAACGCCAGTGGCGAGCGACGGTCTTTTACAAACCTATCGCCGGGACGGGGGCACGGAAACGGGCGGGTGCGGTAGCGCGCTGCCCGCGGGACTCGGAATCCCCCTCGTCCTGGGCGGCTATCGGTGGCTGAGGAGAAAGCGTACATGACGGCACGACAGCTAGGTCTCGCCATCGCACTCGTCGGTGCGTGCGGTGGGGTGGCTGCGGCCCAAGTGCCCGAACAACCCCGCGCCCCGTTGCCCGAGGAGCCTCGCGACCTCACCGTCGAGTTCAGGCTGGGCGGTTATCGGCCTTTGATTGACCGGGGAGCCTCGTCCGGGCAGCCGTGGGAGGAGATTTTCGGCAGTTCGCGCATGCTCCTTTTCGAGGGAGAGGTCGATAAAATCCTCTGGCAGAAGTTCGGCACGATCGCCCTGGGCTTCTCGATAGGTTACGCGGAGAAGTATGCGAAGGCCCTGATTTCTCCCGGGTCGCCCGGCGCAGGCACCCCATCGGGTGAGAACACTTCGCTGAAGGTAATACCGGCCCGGTTGTTGGCGGTCTATCGGTTCGACTACCCCGCTCTGCGCTACGGCGTCCCCCTCGTGCCGTACGGCAAGGCCGGCCTGGTGGCGATGGGTTGGTGGACGCAGAAGGGTGGCAGTCTGGAATACGCGGACGGTCACCGGGGCTTGGGGGTGAAGTTCGGCTACAGCTTTGCCGGGGGTCTGTCGCTGATGCTGGACTTCCTCGAACCCAGGCTGGCGAAGGATTTCTTCACCGACCTGGGCGTCCGCCACAGTTATCTTTTTGGGGAGTACGTCTGGGAGAACGTCAATACCTTCGGCAAGGGTGGGTTGGATCTCTCAAGCCGGCACTGGATGTTCGGCTTCGCGATGGATTTCTAGTACACGCATTGGGCCGTGAAGCGATCGATGCGAATCAAGGTCTTGTATTTTGCCGCGGCCAGGGAACGCGCCGGGGTGAGCCAGGAAGAGCTCGAGCTGCCAGAAGGCAGCTCGGTGGGAGCGGCCTCGGAGGTGATCGTGCAACGCCATCCAGGCTTGCGGGACCTCCTTCCCCATCTGCGAATCGCGGTCAACCAGGAGTTCATCGGCAAGGAAGGTCGCATTCCCGAGGGCGGCGAGCTGGCGCTGATTCCACCCGTGGCCGGCGGAGCCGGCCGCTTCCTCGTCGTCGATCGCCCCCTCGATCTGGCGGAGGTGGTCGCGGCGGTGGCCGGCGAGGCGTACGGCGGCCTGGTGACGTTCAGCGGAAGCGTTCGAGAACACACGCGAGGCAGGCGCGTTCTTCGCCTCGAGTATGAAGCGTACGCCCCGATGGCGGAGAAGGTGCTCGCCGGAATCGGCGATGAGATCGCGCAGAAGTGGCCAGGTTGCAGAGCGTCGATCATCCATCGCGTGGGGACGCTCAAGCCCGGGGAGCTGGCGGTGGTCATCGCCGCCGCGGCGCCTCACCGCAAAGAGGCCTTTCGGGCCTGCGAGTACGCGATCGATCGGATCAAGGCCGACGCCCCGATCTGGAAAAAGGAATTCTACGAAGACGGCGAGGTGTGGGTGGGCATGACTCCCTGACCTATCGGTTACGGAATCGCGTGTTTCGATGTTCCTTCGTGACCGGATCGGTTACGGCGTCGCTTGCTTCGATGTTCCCGCATCGGACCTCTCGGGGCCGGCGCTGGTCGCCGGTAGGAAAGCGGGATTGGCCGCGCCTGCGTCTCGTCCCTCGATCACCAACCGCGCCACGTCGCGGGCGAGCAGCCAACCCAGCCCGGCGATCAGCGCGATCGTTCCCACCGCATGGACGACGGACTCCACCCTTGGATGGAGGGGTTTTCTCAGGGCGCCCTCAAGCGCGAAGAGGAGAATCCTGCCGCCATCCAGAGGGGGCAACGGGAGCAGGTGGAACAGCCCCAAAGCGAAGGAGAGGGCGGCAATCGTCCGCAGCCAGGCGTCGAACCCATTGACCGAAGCCACGGAAATCCGTTCCACCATCTCTCGAGCGACATTCTCTCGCGCCAATCGGCGAACGAGCCGCACGCCTTCGACGAGGAGTGAACCCGTCTGGCCCGCCGCCTGGCGCAACGCTTCGCCGAACCGGTGCTGGCGAAGTACGTATTGCTGGGTAATTCCGATCCGGCCTTCTCCGTGCTCGTCCGGGCGGGGTTTGATCTGGACGTCGAACGTCCTTTCGCCGCGACGGACGTGCAGGGTCAGCGGCTCGCCCGGTCGATCTGCCAGGTAGTCGGCCAAGTGCGACCAGCGGGTCACCGGCTCGTCTCCGACCGAGACGACGACGTCTCCGGGTCGAAGCTGGGCTTTCGCCGCTTCCGAGCCTGGCGCGACCGTTCCCAGCGTCATTGGAACGGGGACGTGAGTTCCACTGAGGTAGAGGCCGATGAGCACCAACAACGTCAGCGCGAAGTTGGCCAGCGAGCCGGCGGCGAGGATCAGCGCGCGCGTCCAGAGATTCTTGGACGCGAATGAATGCGGGTCGCGTCGGTCGTAGTTGAGCGCGTGGGGATTGGTGCCTCGAATCTGTGCGAAAGCGCCCACCGGGATGACTCCGAGGACGAGCTGGGTACCCCTGCGGCGGCCAGAGAACAGAGCGGGACCCAGGCCGAGCGCCAACCGCTCCAGCTTGATGCCGAACAGCGTGGCGACCGAGACATGGCCGAGCTCATGAACGGCAATCGCAAAAGTGAGCGAAAGGATGGGTCCGAGGTATCGCAAGCTTAAGGGTCTGGCGCCTTAAACCCATTGTATCGAATGTGGGCGGTCCCAAGCGAAAAGGTCTAGGATGCTGGCCATGCCTCGCCGATCCGTCCGTCACATTTGGGCGTTCGTGGTCAGCGCGACAATGTGCGCTGGATGCTTCGGCCGCAACCACACGCTGCACGAGGGCACCTACGAATTCACCGTTCAGGAGGTCATTCGCGACGAGTGCGGAATTCAGTCCGGGAGCGCCCTCGGGTCCGGTTCGATGCGGATTTCCGGCGACCTGGTCCGGGTGCAGCTGGATGAGCGGATCTACAACATGGAGGCGGTCGGCTACTTCCTTGCCAATGTGGAGCGGTTTACCCTCGATGGAAGCGCGGGAAACGTCCCCGTCCAGGTCAACGGCAGGGAGTGCTTAGTCACCCTCGTCCAGGCCCACCTGGAAGCGACGACGGACTCCGTATCGACGTTTCACGGAGCAAGCCAGATTCTGTTCAACAGCGACCAGCCCGGCTGCTTTTGTCAGCTCTGGGCCCGGTTTACCGCCCAGCGGCTATAGAGCGCGGACAACGCTTGTGGCCGGTGCGTTTTTCTGGCTAGGAAGAGCTACCCGAGCGACTGGGAGTACCGCCATGAGCGTTCCGAAACCTGAAACTCGAAAGTCCGAGATCGATTCCATCCTTTCCGAAGCGCGGGTCTTCCCAGCGCCGCCGGAGTTCGTGAAACAGGCGCACATCAAGAGCATGGACGAGTACCGGCGTCTCCACGATGAAGCCGAGCAACATCCGGAGGCCTTCTGGACGAAGCGCGGGAAGGAAGAGATTTTCTGGAATACCCCCTTTAGCAAGGCGCTGGAGTGGAAGCCGCCTCACGCTAAATGGTTCCTGGGCGGAGTCACCAACCTTGCCTACAACTGCCTCGATCGCCATCTGCCCCGGCTTAAGGACAAGGTGGCCCTGCTCTGGGAGGGTGAACCGGGCGAGGTGCGGCGGATCACCTACGGCGAGCTGCTGGCGGAAGTGAATCGGCTCGCCAACGGGCTGCGGAGCCTCGGCGTCAAGAAGGGAGATCGGGTCGGGATCTACCTGCCGATGATTCCCGAAGCGGCCATCTCGCTGCTCGCTTGCGCGCGGATTGGCGCGATCCACTCTCTGGTGTTCGGCGGATTTTCCGCGGATGCGCTCCGAGAGCGGATGAATGACGCAGGCGCGAAGATCCTGATCACCGCGGATGGCGGCTACCGGAAAGGCGCGCTCGTTCCCCTGAAGCAGAACGCAGACGATGCCGCCAAAGATGTTCGCAGCTTGGAGAAGATGATCGTCTTTAATCGGACCAAGCAGCCTCTTTCGCTAGGGCCCAAAGACATCGCCTGGGATGATTTGGTTGGGCGGCAGAAGAGCGAATGCGAACCGGAATGGGTGGACAGCGAACACCCTCTGTTCATCCTCTACACCTCCGGATCCACCGGCAAGCCCAAGGGCGTGCTGCACACCACCGGCGGATATTCGGTCAACGTCTCACTGACCACGCGCTGGGTCTTCGATCTAAAAGACAACGACGTTTACTGGTGCACCGCCGACGTCGGTTGGGTCACCGGTCACTCCTACGTCGTCTATGGACCTTTGATGAACGGTGCGACCTCGGTGATGTACGAGGGCGCCCCCACCACGCCGCGGCCGGATCGGTTCTGGGACATGATCGAGCGGCACAAAGTTTCGGTTTTCTACACCGCGCCCACCGCGATTCGCGCCTTCATGCGGCTCGGCAACGAGCACCCCACCAAGCACAACATGTCCAGCCTGCGTTTGCTCGGAACGGTCGGTGAGCCGATCAATCCGGAGGCATGGATGTGGTACCGCGAAGTGATCGGGGGCAATCGCTGCCCCATCGTGGACACCTGGTGGCAGACGGAGACCGGGGCAATCATGATCAGCCCCCTTCCGGGAGCCATTCCCGCCAAGCCTGGCTCGGCGACCCTCCCGCTGCCGGGAGTCATCCCGGAAATTCTCGATAAGGATGGCAAGAAGGTGCCCAAGGGACAGGGCGGTCTGCTCTTCATTGCGAAGCCGTGGCCTTCGATGCTGCGCACGATCTGGGGAGACCCCGATCGCTACGTGAAGACCTACTTCAGCGAGGTTCCGGGCAAGTACTTCACCGGAGACGGCGCGCGCCAGGACGCGGACGGGTACTACTGGCTGATGGGTCGCGTCGATGACGTGATGAATGTGGCCGGCCACCGACTCGGAACGATGGAGGTGGAGAGCGCCCTGGTGTCGGAGCCCCGCGTGTCGGAGGCTGCGGTGGTGGGCAGGCCCGACGACATCAAGGGAACGGCGATCGTCGCCTTCGTTACGATGAAGAAAGGAATCGCGATCTCGGCGACGTTGAAAAAGGAGCTCACCGCCCACGTCGGAAAAGAGATCGGCGCAATCGCCCGACCGGATGAGATCCGCTTCGCCGACGCCCTCCCCAAGACGCGATCGGGGAAGATCATGCGAAGGCTCCTTCGCGATATCGCGGCGGGCAGGGCCACCACCGGCGACACCACCACCCTTGAAGACCTCTCGGTGCTGGCCACGCTGCGCGAAGAGGAAGACTAGCCCTCGCCAACCCGGCAGCGGCGGCTACGATTGCAGCGCTTCGTTGAACTGGGCCGCGAACTGCGGCCCCTTGCCTTCGTCCTCGTGCTTGAAGAAAACGTAGGCGCTCTCCCAGGGCTGCGAGCGGATGCGCTGCACCCAGGTGCGCAGCTTTTCTGCGTCGTAGCCACTCCGTCTCAGCCGCAAATATCCCCAGCTGCCCGTGGGGCGGCTCCTCGTCGTCTGTGTCCGCCAGGCAAAGAGGGGCGCCCGCCGTCTTGAGCACATCGTACACGTCGTCGGCGAACCAGGACGGGTGCCGGAACTCGAAAGCGGCGCGGCAATCCTCCGGCAATTGGCGCAGAAAATCTCGCAGCCGGCCAAGGTCCTTCTTGAAGAAGGGAGGCATCTGGAACAGGACGGGCCCAAGCTTCGGACCCAGCTCCCGAGCCGTCTTCCAGAAGAAGGCGACCGCGTCGCCGGCATCGTTCAGCTGGCGCCGATGGGTGATGCTCTGGGGCGCTTTGAGCGCGAAGACGAATGCCTCCGGAACCTGCTCGGCCCACTTGGCGACCATCGCTGGGGCCGGCATCCGGTAGAAGGTGTTGTTGATCTCGACGGTGTTGAACCGGGCGGCGTAGAAGCCGAGCATTTTCGAGGCGGGCAAGTCGTCCGGAAAGAATGAGCCCTTCCATTCTTTGTAGCTGTAGCCGCTGGTGCCGACGAACGTCCTCATCAGCGCGCGAAGCTAGTACGGTGGCATCGTTCTGCAAACCGCTCTGGGAGCGATCCATGGTTCGAATGACGGCGATGCGAAACTGGGCTCGATTCGCGCTTTGCGCCGCGCTGGCCACCCTCGCCTCGTGCGCACCGGCGCGCTTGTCCATGCCGCCGGCCGGCAGGGTCGAGGTTCCCTTCGAGCTCGTGGAAAGCAGTCCGCTCGAGACCCGATTGCGTCACCCGCAGCTCGCCCAGGCGAAGGACGTCTGGTGGACGATGATCCAGCGCTCCGCGGTGTCCCTCGACTTCGCCGAGTTCTACGCCAGCAACGCCCCCGGAAGCGCCCTGAAACGCATCATCGAAGCGATAGAATCCGCGGCAGAGCGCGGGGTGAGGGTCCGGTTCCTCTCCGAAGAGAAGTTCTACAAGACCTACCCGGAGACCCTTGACCGGCTCGCGGCTCATCGGGGAGTCGAAGTGCGCCGCTACCCGACGGCGAAATTGTCCGGGGGCGTGATGCATGCCAAGTACTTCATCGTGGATGGGAAGGAGGCGTTCCTCGGCAGTCAGAACTTCGACTGGCGGTCCCTCGAGCACATCCAGGAGCTGGGGGCTCGCGTCGCGATCCCCGCCGTGGTGGGCGCGCTTTCGGATGTCTACGAGACCGATTGGGCACTGGCCGGTGGCGCATCCCGCGATGCCCGCGTCCAGGCACACCGGGGCCAGGATCGCTTTCCGGCGACCGTCCCTTTCGACGGCGAGACGCTGGGCATCACCCCGGTGTTCAGCCCGAAGGGCTGGCTTCCCGATGAATCCCTCTGGGACTTGCCGCAGCTGGTGGCGGCGATCGATGCCGCGCAGCGGACGGTGCGGGTGCAGCTCTTGACCTACCGCGCCGAATCGAAGAACGGTCCGCCGTTCACCGAGTTGGATTCCGCTTTGCGCCGGGCGGCGGGCCGGGGCGTCGCGGTGCAGCTGCTCGTCTCGCATTGGAGCAAGCGCAAGGACCTGATCCAGGAGCTGCAGCGATTGCATTCGCCGCCGAACCTTCAAGTCAAGCTGATCACCATTCCGCCCTGGTCGGGCGGTTTCATTCCCTTCGCTCGCGTCGCCCACGCCAAGTACCTGGTCATCGACGGCGAGCGGGGCTGGATTGGCACGAGCAACTGGGAACGGGACTACTTCGAGCGCAGTCGAAACGTTGGGCTGCTTCTGGAGAGTAAGCGAATCGGCTCAGAGCTCGATCGGTTCTTCCTCGACGGTTGGGACTCTTCCTACGCCGAGCTCGTCGATCCCGCGGCGCGGTACGAAGAGCCGAAGATCGGTCCCTGAGAGTCGCCAGGAAGCCGGGGAAGGTGCGCCGCGCTACGCCGAGATTCGTCCGGATTCGCGGCGGCTTGGGGTGCTACGCCAGAGATTCATCCGGAGACGGGCCGGCTTCGGGCGGGCTGAAAAGCTCCTCCTGGATGGGATCCAGGCCGAGCGCCTGCCGGACTGGCGCGAAGCTGCGCCGGTGGATCGGCGTTGCGCCGAGCCTTTTCAGACATTCGCAGTGCTGCGGCGTCGGGTAGCCTTTGTGCGCCGCAAATCCGTAACCCGGGTACTGCTCCTCCATCTGCATCATCAGGGCATCCCGCGTTGTTTTGGCGATGATCGAAGCCGCGGCAATACTCGAGGAGAGGGCATCGCCGTGGATGATCCCGCGCTGAGGCGAAGGGCAGGACGGAATTTTCCGGGCGTCCACCAGGGTGAACTCCGGGCAAACACCCAATCCCACCACCGCGCGCTGCATCGCCAAAAGCCCTGCGTGGTAGATGTTGATGCGATCGATTTCCTCGACCTCCGCCCGGCCCACCGCCCAGCAAATCGCGTCCACCTTGATCTGCCTGGCCAATGATTCTCTTTTTTCGTCGTCGAGGATTTTCTTCGAATCGTCGAGCCCGCGAAGCTTGTAGGCTTTCTTCAAGATCACCGCCCCAGCGATGACGGGTCCGGCCAAGGGCGCCATCCCCGCCTCGTCCACGCCGGCGATGATCGTGATCCCTTGAGCCCACAGCTCCGATTCGTAGCGCAGGAGATTTCGAAGCCGCTGCCCTTCGGCGCGGTTCTTGTACCGGCGCAGGCGGATCTGGCGCGCCAGCTCTCTGGCGCCGTCTCGTGGATCGCCCTCAAGCGCATCGAGCAAATCTTCGGGGACCGATGCCTCGCGCCGCAAAAACCTTTCTCTCAGCTGGGGAACCGATTGCCGTAGAAGCTTCTCCAGCGAAGGCATCGCAGGCGAAAGGTACACGAACCATTCGCGCCGGCAAGTGCGAACGCGTGAGGGCGCAATCTACCGGCGCCGGGAACCTGATTGCCCGAGGCAGACATCCAATTCTTCTTCGACACCATCGATCGCAAGCTGTGGAGGAATCGCCAACGCAAGGGTTGTACAATAGGGTTCGGAAACCGGACCTGAATGGACAATAAAGAGGGCGAAGCGCGCACCTGCCCCAGATCGAAGAGGACATCAAGCACCTGATCGCCAAGGGGCGGAGGTCTACGTGGCGCAGGACGTCGTCGAGGGCGCGCAGGCTCGAGCATACGGACCTGGTCGAGAGCGTCCCGGGAGTGTCCCCGCGCCGAGTTGCCCGGCCTCTTCGCCCCCTACGATCGGATCTGGCGCTGGTAACACACTTTCAGGCGGCGCGCCTCGATCGAGCGCGCAGGCTCATTGAAAATTGGGCGCGAGCTCGTCCCAAGGTACGCCCAGCCAGGCGAAGTAGGCCGCCTTTTGCGCATCGCTTGGGCGATCGACGCGGGCGAGGTAGGCCGCGTCCGACGGTTTGTTCTCAAGCTGCGCGTTGACCTCGAGGAGGCGATCTTGCCGCAGCAAGGTGATCCGGACCGACTCTCCCGGCTGCTTCTCCTCGCACCGCGCGAGCAACGTGGCTCCATCGACGCGATACCCATCGAGCGCGATGATCTCGTCGTCCGCGTACAACCCGCCGTTCATTGCCGGGGAACCCTCGAGCACGCAGGCGATCGTGGATCCGGCCTTGAAGGCCGCTCCCAACCATCCCTTTGGTTTCAACTCGCCCGGCTTCAAGCGCGGCCCGCTTCCACCCCGATCGGTAGGTGACTCCTTGACCCGGAACTTAAGCTCCAGGCCGACGTGCTGGAACACTGAATAGTCCAGCTCCTCGGTCGAGCGGATTGCCCGGTCGAAGAAGGCCGACAGATCCGTTTCCGCGACTTCGGAGGCGGCTTTTTCCACCCCGCCCTCGGGCACGCCGCGCTCGTCCCCGTGCCGCTTCCACAACAGTCGCATCACATCGTCCAAGCTGCGCTCGTTCTCCGTCAATCGCCGGATTTCCAGATCGAGCAGCGTCGCAGCGATCTCGCCCTTGAGGTAGTAGGAGATCGCGCTGTTGGGGCTGTTCTCGTCGGGCCGGTAGTGCTTGATCCAGGCTGCCAGCGATGCCTCGACCAGCGTCTGCACCCGGCGGCCGGGCGTTGCGTGCAGGCTGGTCACGGCTTCACCCAATCGCGCGAGGTATCGGGCCGCGGACATCAGGCCGGCGCGGCGCACGAGCAGGTTGTCGTAGTAGGAGGTGATTCCCTCGAAGGCCCAGAGCAGCCCGGTGTAGCTCTCCTCCCCGTAGTTGAACGGCACCAGACTCTTCGGCTTGATGCGCTTGATGTTCCAGAGATGGAAATACTCGTGGGCCACGAGGGTGAGGAAATCCTCCCATCCCTTGCTCGTGGGCAAATGGAACCTCGGGAAGAGGAGCGAGGTGGAAGCCTTGTGCTCGAGGCCACCCCGCCCCTTGTCGGTCAGGTAGACGAGAAACAGGTAGCGTTTCATCGGAAGGCCGCCGAACATCTGCGCCTCGGTCTCGGAGATCTTCGCCAGATCGGCGAGCAGCTTGGCTCTGTCGAGCTGCGCCTCGCCCCAGAGCACGATCTGATGCGGGACGCCCGCGACCTGAAACTCGAGCGGCGTCTGGGGGCCGACCTCCACCGGAGAATCGATCAGCTCGTCGTAGTTTGGCGCGATGAGATCTCCGCCTTCCCGGTCGAGCGCGCAGAAGGCACGCCATCCCGGTGGAGCATCGATCGTCACTCGATGTTCCCAATCGCGGAATGCCTCGGAGTAGAAAAACATCGAAGCGCCGTTGAAATAACCGTGGGTTCCATCCAGATGGCTGGTGCGAACGCTCAATTCGTTGGCGTAGACGAGGTAGTGGAGCCGGACCCGCTTTCCCCGCGAAGACTCCACGCGGAAGCTCTTCTTGTCCACCCGGGTGATCGCCAGCGGTTCACCTCGTTCGGTGGAGGCGGTCATCTGCTGGACGTGCCGGGCGAACTCGCGAACCAGGTAGCTTCCGGGTGTCCAGACCGGCAATGCCACGGTGAGCGTCCCCTCCGAAGGCGGATAGAGCGCTTCCACCTCGAACAGGTGCGAATGCGGCCGGGACATTGAGACTCGGTAGCGAACTGCTTCTGCCATCTATCTCTCCGACGAATGCTGGGGAGCGCCTTGATCGCACATGCTGCGCGCTCCGCTCCAGGGAATCTACTTTCTCTCGATTTACGCGGAACTTTCCTTGGCGATTCGGGCGCCACATCCCCATAAACACTAGCCTGATATTCGAGCAAGGAGCGGGATCTGGGAGCGAAAACCGAACGAGTGACCCACCGGCCGATCACCGTGGCGGCGCTCCTCACCGGCCTGGCGATGGCGGCGCTGGAAATGACGGTGGTCTCCACCGCCATGCCCACGGTGATCGGCGATCTCGGTGGGATCCGGCACTACTCCTGGGTCTTCACCGCCTACCTTCTTGCCTCCACCGTCACGGTGCCGTTCTACGGCAAGCTCGCGGATCTCTACGGGCGCAAGCCGATCATGTTGCTGGGGATCGCTCTTTTCCTGATCGGGTCGGCAGCGAGCGGCTTGTCGCAGTCGATGAATCAGCTGATCGTCTTTCGCACCCTCCAGGGGCTCGGCGCGGGATCGATGCAGCCGATCGCGCTCACCATCGTGGGAGACATCTTCGAGCTCAAAGAGCGGGCCAAGATGCAAGGTATCTTCGGAGCGGTTTGGGGCGTCGCCGGCCTGATCGGCCCGATGCTCGGGGGTGTGATCGTCCATTACCTCTCGTGGCGCTGGGTCTTCTACATCAACCTTCCGTTCGGAATCGCCTCGGCGACGCTGCTCGTCCTCGGCCTGCACGAGCGGGTGGCGGCGCGCAAGAAGCATTCGCTCGACGTGCTTGGCGGGGCATTGCTCGCCGGGGGGATTATCTCCCTGCTTTCCGCCTTCCAGGGCCGAGCTTATGCGGTCATTTGCGTGCCTCTCGCCGTCCTGCTGCTGTCCCTCTTCGTCTGGGTGGAGAGCCTGGCGGGTGAGCCGCTCCTGCCTCTCGAGCTGTTCCGGCGGCCGGTGATCGCCGTTTCCAGCGCGGCCGGAGGTCTGATCGGCGCCGCGATGCTCTCGATGGTGACCTTCGTGCCCCTCTTCGTGCAGGGCGTGCTCGGGAAGACGGCGGTCGAGGCGGGAAGCGCGATTACCCCGATGGTGGTCGGTTGGCCGCTCTCGAGCGCGATCAGCGGTCGACTCATTCCCCGGTTTGGATTCCGGCTGCCGATCCGGGGCGGGCTGGCGATCTCGGCGCTCTCCGCTTGCGCCCTGGCGTTGCTGCTCAAACCCGGCTGCAGCCTGCTCGTACCCTATCTGGGAACGGCGTTGTTTGGCGTGGGCCTGGGTTTTGCGAACACCGCGCTCTTGATCGCGGTACAGACGAGCGTCCGGTGGGAACAGCGGGGCGTGGCGACCGCGAGCACGATGTTTTTCCGAACGGTGGGTGGCGCGCTGGCGATCGGGGGACTGGGCGCGGTCCTCTCTGCCGCGTTCGCCAGGGATCCTTCGATCCCGGCGTCCGCCGCCAATCAGCTCCTCGGCCCGGATCACGGTCTTTCATTGGGCCCCGACGTCCTCGGTCGACTGAGTGGGCTTCTGGCGGAAAGTCTGGGGATCATCTTCTGGCTGATCTTCGCGCTCAGCGCGGCTTCCTTTCTGGTCAGCTGGCTGTTTCCCCCGCTGTCGCGAATGCACGCCGCGAAAACGCCGGCGAGAGGTCTCTCCAATCTGGGCCCGGTTTCTCCCGAGCCGTGAGCTCAGACGTCGGCGCGCTGGAGCACCGCGCCGAAGAACCCATCCGTTCCGTGGGTGTGGGGAAAAACGCGAAGGACGCCTTCCCGCGTCACTTTCCCGGCGAGGTCTTCCCCCAGGGCCACGCTCGCCGGTCGCAGCGCGAAGTCGGGTCGCGAGCGGAGGAAATCTTCGATCACCGATTCGTTTTCTTCGCGAAGGACGCTGCACGTCCCATAGATCAGCAGTCCTCCCGGCCGCACCAGATCCGCGAAGAGCGAGAGCAGATCTTTTTGGCGGCGGGTTTGCATCTCGAGATCCGCGGCGGTGATCCGATACCGGGCGTCCGGATTTCTGCGCAGTGAGCCGGTGCCGCTGCAGGGGACGTCGACGAGGACGCGATCTGCTCGCCCGGCCAAATCGCTGATCGCGTTCCGCGCCTCGTCTGCGGCCGTTGGAATGATTCGCGTCCGGACGTTGAAGGCGCCGGCGCGGCGCGCGCGCTTCTTGAGATCCCGCATCCGCGCCTCGCTGATGTCCAGGGCAAACAGCTCGCCCCGGTTTTTCATCTGGGCAGCCAACTGGAGCGTCTTGCCCCCGGCGCCGGCACAGGCGTCCACCACCAACTTGGGGGGCGCGTCCACGAGCATCCCGAGCAGCTGGCTTCCCTCGTCCTGAAGCTCGAAGTGCCCCTCTTTGAACGCTGGGAGGGAGAACGCATTGATCCGCGTTTCAAGCTGGATTCCCAGTGGGGACAGGGGGGTGGAACGGGAGTCGACGCCCGCCGCGCGCAGCTGCGAGAGCACTTCGTCGCGCGTCGATTTGAGGGTGTTGACCCGCGCGGTCAGAGGCGCCCGTTCGTTCATCGCCGCCGCGGCGGCCTCCGCCTCAGCCCCGAATTCGGCGATCCAACGCTCAGCCAGCAGTTCGGGAAGCGACGCCGAAAGGGAGAGCCGCTGGGTGCGTTCGAAAGAATCGATCTGCCGCCGTTGCTTTTGAAGGGCGTGGAGGGCTCGCCGGTCCTCCGCGAGATGATGCTCGCCGGCGGATACTCGATCTACCGATTCGCCGGAGAGCACGCGCGCCGCGGAGAGCCTCATCAGATCCTGCGAGCCGGAGGACAGCGCGGCGAAACCGGGCCGAACGCGCTCGAGTAGGAAGTCCACCATGAGCTGGCGGCGGATGAGAGCGTAGACGCGCTCGGCGACGGTGCGGCGTTCGTTCGAGTAGAGGGTCCGTTGTCGGAGCGTTCGATCGATCGCCCGATCCGCAAGCCAGTGGTCGCGCCGCACCAGCGCGTAGGCCTCGAGGCAGGTCTGGGTGACCAGATCTTCGCGAAGCGGTCGGTCCATTCGTATCAAAGTGTACTTTTCTCCCAGTGCGATGTGCCCGGAGGTCGCCTTGACAGGAATCAAGTCGGCTACTATCAAGCGAGCAAGCCGAAAATTTTTCTATTGGTGGAGGGTTGAATGCTGGTCGGACAACAGGCTCCCGACTTTACGCTGGATGGCGTGGTGGGCAGGGGGGATTTCAAGAAGATCTCCCTTTCGGAGTTCCGGGGCAAATGGCTCGTTCTTTTCTTCTATCCGCTCGATTTCACGGTGGTCTGCCCCACCGAGATCCTGGAGTTCTCCCGGCGCGAAGCGGACTTCAAGCGACTCAATACCGCGCTGCTCGGTTGCTCGGTTGATTCCGTTTATTCGCACAAAGCATGGATCACCGCGAACCTCGGACCGCTGACCTATCCGCTCCTTTCGGACATCAAGCACGAGGTTTCGAAGAAATACGGCTGTTTCATCGAGGAAAAAGGCCATACCAACCGCGCCTCGTTCATCATCGATCCCGAAGGGATCTTACAGTACGCGCTCTACCAGAATACCGACATCGGCCGTTCGATCGCGGAGACGCTGCGGATTCTCGAAGCGCTGGGGACCGGCGAGCGCTGCCCCGTCGAGTGGAAGCGCGGGGAAAAGACGCTCGGACGCTAGGGCGGACTTGGGCCGCGGACGCTCGGGCGGACCTATGCTGGGACCATGGTGCGTCGTGAAGGCACGGAGCCGGAAATCGCGGAAGCGACTGCCGAACCCGAGCCATGCTGCATCTCTTCTGCGGGTGAAAGTCCCGCACGGGTAATCGCCGGAGAGCCCGG
>WNEZ01004689.1_pt1 | contig 20540 bp, 17 predicted proteins | sample 5400521 | NCBI WGS metagenome assembly WNEZ01 (sample SAMN13153339, study PRJNA577476) | soil metagenome | isolation source: 120 cm saprolite under Douglas fir tree site 2 hole 1 replicate 1 | place: USA:California | collected 2015-04-18 | reverse complement strand
GCCCTGGGCGACGAGGATGCAGCGCCGGCCCACGGCGTCCGCGCACCAGATGCGTCCCTCGGCGTCGAGGCCGCAGCCGTCGGGGGCGACGGTGACCTGCGGCAGCAGCTGCTCGAACGATCCGAGCGTCGGGGTCGGCGCGAGCTGCGCCCACACCCGCCGGTGGGTGAGCGACCCGTCGGCGGTGATCGTGAAGGCGCTGTAGCGGCACCCGAACGACTCGCCGACGATGAGCGTCGAGCCGTCGGGTGTCACGACGGGCCCGTTGGGGAACAGCAAGCCGGTGGCCGCCTCGGTGACCGTGCCGTCCGGGTCGATTCGCCACAACGACGTGGGCCGGGGGTCCTCGCCTCCCATGAGATCGAACCCGAAGCTGCCGACGAATGCCCGGCCCGCGGCGTCGACCACCATGTCGTTCAGGTGGCCCTGCGCTCGCCCGGCGAGGTCGGCGTGGACCCGCACGTCCCCCGCCGGGGGGCGGCGCAGCACCCGCCGGTCCTTCATCGAGGTCACGAGGAGAGAGCCGTCGGGCAACCATCCCAGCCCCGAGGGCTGGCCCGGCACCTCGAGGATCTCCTCGGCCGACGACCCGTCGGCGGCGACGGCCAGCACGACGTGACGGTAGAAGTCCGACACCCACCAGCGTCCGCCGTGCCAGCGTGGGCCCTCGAAGAACGAACCTCCCTCGAACAGCACGGACAGCGCGTGGTCAGCCATGGAGAGCCTCCTGTCGGCCGAGGGTCACGGACGGTCCCATAGCGCAGTCCGGGCCGACGCGACCAGAGCGCGGCGCCCGCTCGCCTCGCCCGCGGGAGCGGCGTAGAGAGGGAAGCGCGACGATGGCGACGCGTCTCACCTTGACCTTCGACAACGGCCCGACTGCCGGGGTGACCGACCGCGTCCTCGACCTCCTCGCCGAGCGCAAGCTGCGCACCACGTTCTTCGTCGTCGGGCTCCGGCTCCGCGATCCGGCGGGGCGGGCGCTGGCGGAACGAGCCTTCGCCGAGGGACACTGGATCGGCAATCACACGCTGACTCACGGCGTGCAGCTCGGCCAGACGACGGAAGCCGGCGCGCCCGGCACCGAGATCGGCGCCGCGCAGGAGCTCATCGGCGCTCTCGCGCACCCCGACCGGCTGTTCCGGCCGTACGGCGCGGGTGGGGTCCTCGACGACGACCTGCTGAGCGCGGCCGCCGTCCGGTACCTGGAGACCGGCGGCTACAGCTGTGTCCTCTGGTCGAGCGTCCCGGGCGACTGGATACCCGCGGTCGACTGGGTGGAGCGCTGTCTGTCCGACGTCCGCACGCAGGACTGGCCGCTCGTCGTCCTCCACGACGTGGAGGGGTGCGCGCTCGCCCGTCTGCCCGAGCTCCTGGACCGCCTGGCGGAGATGGGAATCGAGCCGACGCAGGAGCTTCCCGAGGCGTGCGTCCCCATCCGCCGGGGCGTGGTCCGCGGACCGCTCGACCACCTGGTGAAGCGGGCGCAGCCGCGTTCGGGCTGGTGAGCGCCGGGGCATGGCGGACGGGTCGGACCTGCACGCGCCCGTGGCCGATGCCCTCCGTGCGCTCGACGTCCGCAACCTGACCCTCTCCGTCCACGACGCGAGCTTCCCGGGCGACGCGGACGAGGACGTCGGACGCGGGTCGCCCTGCACGCGGGGCGCGCTCCGCTTCCTCCGCTTCGTGCGCGCGCTCGGCTTCACCGGGATGCAGCTCGGCCCGGACGGGCAGACGCCGCCCGACGATCCGTCGCCGTATCGGGGCGCGGCGTTCCCACGCAACCCGCTCTCCATCGCCCTCGCTCCCCTCGCCGAGGACCCCGAGTGGGGCGGGCTGCTGCCCGTCGAGGCGCTCGAGCGGTCCGTCGCCGGCCGGCCCGCCGGCGCGCGCGAGCACGCGGATCACGCCCACGCGCTCGTCGCTCACGGCCGAGCGCTGCGCGCGGCGTTCCGCGAGCTCACCAGCGCGGACCGTCCCGCGCTCGTCCGCTTGCGCGCCGAGCAGCGCATGTTCGCGCATGAGAACGAGGGATGGATCGAGCCCTACGAGCTCTTCGCGGCGCTCCAGGAGGCGTACGGGACCCGGGACGCGCGGCGCTGGGACGGCCCGGACGGCAGCGGGCTCGACGCGCGGCTCTGGTGCACCGATCGCGCCGGGGAAGCCGCGCGGGCGGCGCGGCGGCGGGCGCTCCGCGCCGCCCACGCCGAGCCGATCGCGTTTTTCCGCTGCGTGCAGTTCGTCGCCGATGCCCAGCGGCGGCACCTCTCCGCCGCGGCCGCGCAGCTCGGTCTCGGTCTCTTCGGGGACCTGCCCATCGGGCTCTCCGCCGAGGACGAATGGTGTCATCCCGATCTCTTCCTCGACGGCTACCGCATGGGCGCGCCGCCGAGCCGCACGACTCCCGAGGGCCAGGCGTGGGGCTATCCGGTGTTCGATCCGCGTCGCTACGTCGAGCCGGCCGACGGCGGTACGCGACCCGGGCCGGTGCTGCGCTTCCTCGCCGCCCGGCTCGAGCGCATGTTCGGCGAGCTGGACGGGGTGCGCGTCGACCACCCGCACGGGCTCGTCTGCCCGTGGGTCTACGACGCGCGCGGCGGAGACGACGCGCGTGCGGTACGCGCGGGGGCGCGGCTGTTCGAGTCCCCCGCGCTGCCCGATCATCCGGAGCTGGCGGCGTTCGCCATCGTCCGCCCGGCGCAGCTCGATCCCGACCCGCGGACGCCCCGCCACGCCGACGGCTGGGTGCGCGACCTCGACCCCGGGCAGATGCGCGCCTACGGCGTGCTCCTCGACGCCGTCGTCGCGGCCGCATGCCGGCATGGTCGGGGAGCGGAGGGCGTCGTGTGCGAGGTGCTGTCGACGCTGCCGACGCCGCTCGCGTGCGTGCTGCGCGCGCACGGTCTCGGCCGCTTTCGCGTCACGCAGAAGGCGGTGCTGTCCGACCCGCGCGACGTCTACCGGAGCGAGAACGCGCGCCCGGAGGACTGGGTGATGGTGGGCACGCACGACACGCGGCCGATCTGGGTTCTCGTCGAGGAGTGGGGCCGCGCGGGCGAGCTCCGCGAGCGGGCGGAATATCTCGCCTGGCGGCTCGCGCCGCGCGCCGAGGAGCGGGAGGCGCTGGCGCGGGTGCTCGTTCGGGACACCGGGCTCCTCGTGCACGCGCAGTTCGCCGACCTCTTCGCCGGCCCCGCGCGGAACGTGATGGTCTTCTTCACCGACCTGTTCGGGCTGCGCGAGGCCTACAACGTCCCGGGAACGGTCGGTCCGCGGAACTGGAGCCTGCGGGTTCCCCCCGCGTACGCCGAGACTTACGGCGAGCGGCTGCGCGGGGACCGGGCGCTGAATCTTCCGCTGGCGCTCGGGCTGGCGCTCCGCGCCCGTGCGGCGGAGGCCCGGGAGCTGCTGCGCGGCCTGGACGCCGCGGCGGCGGCGCAGCGCGGCGCTGCGGCGATCTGACCGGTGGCCGGTTATCGACAAGCGCGGCGTCCGGTGGCAGTGTCGTGGTAGACGACGCCTGGCTCCACACGCGTGCGGGCCGACGTCGAACCCGGACGGATCTCGTGAGAGACGCCGCGCACCCAGAGGGGATCGTGAGATCGCCGCGCGCCGCGGGGGAGCGCACCCTTGGGCGATCGGATGCCGCGCCGCCGCCGCCGCGGGTCGTCATCGAGGGGGTGACCCCCGAGATCGACGGGGGCCGCTTCCCGGTGAAGCGCGTGGTCGGCGAGGGCGTGACGGTCGGGGGCGACGTGTTCGCCGAGGGCCACGACCGGCTCGCGGCGGTGCTCCGCTTCCGGCGGGCCGGCGAGGAGTCGTGGCGGGAGATGCCGATGCAGCCCCTCGTCGACGACCGCCGGGAGGCCACCTTCCCGGTCGCGCAGCTCGGGACCTGGGAATACGTCGCGCACGCCTGGGTCGACGAGTTCGCGTCCTGGCGCGCCGGGCTGGCGAAGAAGTGCGAAGCGGGCCTGGACGTGGCGAGCGAGCTGCTCGAGGGGGCGGTGCTGGTGCGTCGTGCGGCCGAGCGGGCGAGCGGCGCCGACCGGCAGTGGCTGTCCGAGCAGGCGCGCGTCCTCGGCGGCGCCGGCGAGACGGGCGCACGCGCGGCCACGGCGCTCGCGCCCGAGCTCGCCGCCGCCGTCGCGCGCTACCCCGATCGCACGCGGGAGACCCGCTACGAGCGCGTGCTGCGCGTCACGGTCGATCGCGAGCGGGCGGCATTCGGCGCCTGGTACGAGATGTTCCCGCGCTCGGCCGCGAGCGACCCTGGACGGCACGGCACCTTCGCCGACGTCGCGGCGCGCCTGCCCTACGTCGCCGCGATGGGCTTCGATGTCGTCTACCTGCCGCCCATCCATCCCATCGGCCGCACGCACCGCAAGGGACGGAACAACGCCCCGAGTGCCGGCCCGGGAGACCCCGGGAGCCCGTGGGCCATCGGCGCCGCGGAGGGCGGACACGACGCCGTGCACCCGGAGCTCGGCACGCTCGCCGACTTCGATCGCTTGCTCGCCGCCGCGCGCGATCAGGGCCTGGAGATCGCACTCGACCTCGCCTTCCAGTGCTCGCCCGATCATCCCTGGGTCGCGGCGCATCCCACGTGGTTCCGCCGGCGTCCCGACGGGACCGTGCAGTACGCGGAAAACCCACCCAAGAAGTACCAGGACATCTACCCGCTCGATTTCGCGTGCGAGGACTGGCGGGCTCTGTGGGAGGAGCTGAAACGGGTCGTCCTCTTCTGGGTCGCGCGCGGGGTGCGCATCTTCCGCGTCGACAACCCCCACACCAAGCCGTTCGCCTTCTGGGAGTGGTTGATCCGCGAGGTTCGCGCGGCGCATCCGGACGTCTTCTTCCTCGCCGAGGCCTTCACCCGTCCGAAGGTGATGCGCTACCTCGCCAAGCTCGGCTTCTCGCAGTCGTACACGTACTTCACGTGGCGGAACACCAGCGCCGAGCTGACCGAGTACCTGGGTGAGCTGACGCGCACGGCGGTGCGCGAATTCATGCGCCCGAACCTGTTCGTGAACACGCCGGACATCCTGCACGAGTACCTCCAGGTCGGCGGGCGGCCGGCGTTCCAGATCCGTCTCCTGCTGGCGGCGACGCTCGGCGCAACCTACGGCATCTACGGCCCGCCCTTCGAGCTCTGCGAAGCCCGGGCCGTGCCCGGCAGCGAGGAGTATCAGGACGGGGAGAAGTACGAGATCCGGCACTGGGACGTCGGGCGGACGGATGGCCTCGCAGGCTTCATCACCCGCGTGAACGAGATCCGGCGGCAGAACCCGGCCTTCCGCCGGAACGACCGGCTGCGTTTCTGCCCGGTGGACAACGAGCGGCTCATCGCCTACGTGAAGACGACGCCCGATCTCACCAACCAGGTACTGGTGGTCGTCACCCTCGATCCGCACCACCCGCAGAGCGGCTGGGTCGAGGTCCCGCTCGACGAGCTCGGGCTCGACGCGGCGCAGCCCTACCAGGTGCACGACCTGCTGAGCGACGCGCGCTACCTGTGGCACGGCGCCCGGAGCTTCGTCGCGCTCGACCCCGCCGTCCTGCCGGCACACGTGTTCCGCGTGCGCCGCCGGCTGCGGACCGAGCGCGACTTCGACTACTTCCTATGACGCCAGCACTGGCCCGCCGCGCGAAGGGCGCGAGGACGACGCGCGAGGCCCAGGGCGGGGAGCCGCTCTGGTACAAGGACGCCATCTTCTACGAGCTCCGCGTCGGGGCCTTCAGCGACAGCGACGGGGACGGGGTCGGCGACTTCCGCGGGCTGACCCAGCGCCTCGACTACCTGCGCGACCTGGGCGTGAACACGCTCTGGCTGCTGCCCTTCTATCCCTCGCCCTTCCGCGACGACGGCTACGACATCTCCGACTACACGAGCATCCACCCGGATCTGGGCACGCTCGAGGACTTCAAGGAGTTCCTGCGCGAGGCGCACGAGCGCGGGCTGCGCGTGGTGTGCGAGCTGGTCATCAACCACACGTCCGATCAGCATCCCTGGTTCCAGCGCGCGCGGCGCGCGCCGCCCGGAAGCCGGTGGCGCGACTACTACGTGTGGAGCGACACGCCGGAGCGGTACCGGGAGGCGCGCGTCATCTTCCACGACTTCGAGCCCTCGAACTGGACCTGGGACCCGGTGGTGAAGGCCTACTACTGGCACCGCTTCTACGCGCATCAGCCGGATCTGAACTTCGAGAGCCCCGACGTCCGCAGGTCGGTCGTCGCGGCGCTCGATTTCTGGCTCGGCCTCGGCGTCGATGGGCTCAGGCTCGACGCCGTGCCCTACCTCTACGAGCGCGAGGGCACGAACTGCGAGAACCTCCCCGAGACGCACGCCTTCCTGAAGGAGCTCCGCCGGCACGTCGACCAGCGCTACGGCGATCGCATGCTCCTCGCGGAGGCGAACCAGTGGCCCGAGGACGCGGTCGTCTACTTCGGGAACGGCGACGAGTGCCACATGGCCTTCCACTTCCCGGTGATGCCCCGCCTGTTCATGGCGCTGCACATGGAGGACCGCTTTCCCATCGTCGACATCCTCGACCAGACGCCCGACATCCCCGAGAGCTGCCAGTGGGCGCTCTTCCTGCGCAATCACGACGAGCTGACGCTCGAGATGGTGACCGACGAGGAGCGCGACTACATGTACCGCGTGTACGCGCACGACGCGCAGGCACGCATCAACCTCGGCATCCGGCGGCGCCTCGCGCCGCTGGTCGGCAACGACCGCCGGCGCTGCGAGCTGATGAACGCGCTCCTCTTCTCGCTGCCCGGCACGCCCGTCATCTACTACGGCGACGAGATCGGGATGGGCGACAACTTCTACCTCGGCGACCGCAACGGCGTGCGCACGCCCATGCAGTGGAGCGGGGACCGCAACGCCGGCTTCTCACGCGCCAACCCGCAGCGACTCTACCTGCCGGTGATCGTCGATCCGCAGTTCCACTACGAGAGCGTCAACGTCGAGACGCAACAGAACAATCACCACTCGCTGCTCTGGTGGATGAAGCGGCTGATCGCGCTGCGCAAGCGCCACCGGGCGTTCGGCCGGGGCGCGATCAGCTTCCTCTACCCCAGCAACCGGAAGGTCCTCGCCTTCATCAGGCGCCACGCCGAGGAGCAGCTCCTCGTGGTGGCGAACCTCTCCCGCTTCGTGCAGTACGTCGAGCTCGATCTCTCCGCCTTCAAGGGGATGATCGCGCTGGAGCTCTTCGGTCGCACGCCCTTTCCGCCCATCGGCGACCTGCCGTACCTGTTGACGCTCGGCCCGCACTCCTTCTACTGGTTCGCGCTCGAGCGGCCGAGGAACGAGGAGGCCCTGGTCAGCGCGACGGAGGAGGCCAGGCCGCCGCGCCTGCAGGTGGAGGGTGCGTGGGAGGACGCTCTCGAGGGCGCGGCCGGTACGCTGCTCGAGGCGGCGCTGCCCGGGCTGCTCCGCACGCGGCGGTGGTTCGGCGGCAAGGCGCTCGACATCAAGACAGCGACGATCACGGCGCGCATCGGCTTCGAGCACGAGGCGGGATCGGTCTGCTTGGCGCTCATCCGCGTCGACTACGTGCAGGGCGTGCCGGAGACCTACGTGTGGCCGCTCACCTTCGCCGCCGATGCCGCCGCGGCCGCGGTGCGCAGCGCCACGCCGCAGGCCGTCGTCGCCGAGCTCGTGGTGACCGACCGCAACGGGCACGCGGTGACGGGCGTCCTCTACGATGCCATGGAGGACCCGACGTTCTGCGCCGCGTTGCTCGACGCGATCGGTCGGCGGCGGCGCTTCAAGGGCTCGGCGGGAGAGCTGGTCGGCGTGACCACGCGCGCGTTCCGCACGCTGCGTGGCCCGGCCGAGAAGATGATCGGCGCGTCGCTGCTGCGCGGGGAGCAGAGCAACACCTCGGTCGCCTATGGCGACCGCCTGATCCTCAAGCTGTACCGGCGGGTCACGGAGGGGGTGAACCCGGACATGGAGATCGGGCGCTTCCTCACCGAGCGCACGCGCTTCACGCACGCGGCGGCGGTCGCCGGGGCGCTCGAGTACCGGAGCGGTCGCGGCGAGCCGATGGCGGTCGCGATACTGCAGCAGTTCGTGCCCAACGCCGGGGACGCCTGGCGCTACACGCTCGACCAGGTCCGTCGCTACTTCGACCGCGCGCTCGCCAAGCACCAGGAGGGTGGCGGCATCGCCGTGTCCGACCACTCCGTGCTCGAGCTGACCGGGGAGGAGCCTCCCGCGCTCGTCGGGGAGATGCTCGGCGCGTACGTGGAGTTCGCGCGGCTGCTCGGCCGGCGGACGGCGGAGCTCCATCTGGCGCTCGCCTCGCGCGACGACGATCCGGCGTTCGTGCCCGAGGCCTTCACCGGCTTCTATCAACGGGCGCTCTACCAGTCGATGCGCAACCTGGGCGCCAGCGTCTTCCGCTTGCTGAGCGAGCGCATCCGATCGCTGCCGCCGGACGTGCAGGGGGATGCGCGGACGCTCGCGGGCATGAAGGACCGGGTGCTTGCGGTGTTCCACACCATCCTCGGCCGGACGGTCCCCGCGATGCGCATCCGGTGTCACGGCGACTACCACCTGGGCCAGGTGCTCTACACGGGGAAGGACTTCGTCATCGTCGACTTCGAGGGCGAGCCCGCGCGCACGCTGAACGAGCGTCGAGTGAAGCGCTCCCCGCTGGTCGACGTCGCGGGGATGCTGCGCTCGTTCGACTACGCGGCCCACACCGTGCTCTTCGGGGCGGCGGGGGCCGAGGTGATCCGGCCGGAGGACGTGCCGGTGCTCACGCCGTGGGCGCGCTTCTGGCAGCAGTGGGCCAGCTCGGCGTTCCTGCGCGCCTACCTCCAGCAGGTGGCCGACGCGCCGCTCGTGCCCCGCGCCCGCGAGGAGCTCGCTCGCCTGCTCGACGTGCTGCTGCTCGAGAAGAACACGTACGAGCTCGGCTACGAGCTCAACAATCGCCCCCCCTGGGTCCGCATTCCGCTCGCCGGCATCCTGCGCACCCTGGCGACCAGGGGCCCAGCGGCCCCGCGCACGTCGGAGACGCCACGATGAGGAAGGCGGCGGACGCGGCCAGCAGCCCGGGCAGCGTGCGTCACGAGGTGACGCTCCTGACCGACCAGGACCTGTACCTGTTCAACGAGGGAACGCATCTGGGCCTCGCCGACAAGCTCGGGGCCCATTCCGCCGTCTGCGAGGGCGTCGAGGGCACCATCTTCACGGTCTGGGCGCCCAACGCCATGACCGTCTCCGTCGTCGGGGATTTCAACGGCTGGCGCCCGTCGAGCCATCCTCTCCGTTCCCGCGCGACGTCCGGCATCTGGGAGGGCTTCGTGCCCGACGTGCGCCGTGGTACGCGCTACAAGTACCACCTTGCGTCGCGCGTGGACGGCTATCGGGTGGACAAGGCCGACCCGTTTGCCTTCCACGACGAGGTGCCGCCGCACACGGCGTCGATCGTGTGGCCGCTCGACTACGACTGGGGCGACGGGGCGTGGATGGCATCCCGCCGCGAGCGCAATGCGCTCGAGGCGCCGCTCGCGATCTACGAGGTGCACCTCGGGTCGTGGCGTCGCGTGCCGGACGCGGGCAACCGCTCGCTCGGCTACCGCGAGATCGCGCCGCTCCTCGCCGAGCACGTGGCCGCGGCGGGCTTCACCCACGTCGAGCTGCTGCCGATCATGGAGCACCCCTTCTACGGCTCGTGGGGCTACCAGACCACGGGGTACTTCGCGCCCACCAGCCGCTACGGGACGCCGCAGGACCTCATGTATCTGATCGATCACCTCCACCAGCAGGGCATCGGCGTGATCCTCGACTGGGTACCGTCACACTTCCCGACCGACGAGCACGGGATCGGCTTCTTCGATGGCACGCACCTCTACGAGCACGGCGACCCCCGGCAGGGCTTCCACCCCGACTGGAACAGCTTCATCTTCAACTACGGGCGGAACGAGGTGCGCAGCTTCCTCATGAGCAGCGCGCTCTTCTGGCTGGAGCGGTACCATGCCGACGGGCTCCGCGTGGACGGCGTTGCCTCGATGCTCTACCTCGACTACTCGCGCAAGGCGGGCGAGTGGATTCCCAACCTACACGGAGGTCGGGAGAACCTCGAAGCGGTCGACTTCCTGCGTCGCCTGAACACGAGCGTGTACGAGCGCTGCCCCGCGGCCCAGACCACCGCCGAGGAGTCGACCGCATGGCCGATGGTCTCGCGACCGACCTACCTGGGCGGGCTCGGCTTCGGGATGAAGTGGGACATGGGCTGGATGCACGACACGCTCGCCTACATGGCGCACGAGCCGGTTCACCGGAAGTACCACCACGGCGAGCTGACCTTCCGCATGGTGTACGCTTTCAGCGAGAACTTCGTCCTGCCCCTGTCACACGACGAGGTCGTCTACGGCAAGGGGTCGCTGCTCGGCAAGATGCCGGGGGACGAGTGGCAGAAGCGGGCGAACCTGCGCCTGCTCCTCGGCTACATGTATACGCAGCCCGGCAAGAAGCTCCTCTTCATGGGCGGCGAGTTCGGGCAGTGGAGCGAGTGGAACCACGACGCGAGCCTCGACTGGCACCTCCTCGCGGAGCCGGCGCACCAGATGCTTCTCCGCTGGGTGCGCGACCTGAACACGGTCTACCGCGGCGAGCCGGCGCTCCACGAGCTGGACGCCGATCCCGCGGGCTTCGACTGGGTGGACTGCAACGATGCCGAGCAGAGCGCGCTCGTCTATCTGCGCCGCGCCCGCTCCCGGCCGGAGGTGGTCGTCGTCGCCTGCAACTTCACCCCGGTCCCGCGCCGTAACTACCGGATCGGCGTTCCCTCGGCGGGCCGCTGGGAGGAGCTACTGAACAGCGACGCGCCGCTCTACGGCGGCAGCGGTCAGGGCAACCTGGGCGGCGTCGTCGCGGCGCCCGTGCCCTGGCACGGACGCGCCCAGTCGATCAACGTGACCCTGCCGCCGCTGGCGATGGTGGTGTTCCGGGGTCGCGGGATCAGTGCAGGGTGAAGCCGTGGATGCGCCCCGGCTCCTGGTAGCGCTGGGAGTAGTGGTTGTAACGGATGGCGCGGTAGTCCGGGTCCCACCAGGACTCGAAGATGCCCGCCGGCGGCGCGTAGAGGATCGGCGGGTAGTAGGGCTCGTAGAACGGCGCGGGCGCGACCACGACCGCGGGCGGGAACGGCTCGCCCAGGCGGACCAGCGCGCCGGCGCGAGCCGTTCCGGGAGCGAACGCGAGCATGGATGCAAGAAGGGCGATGGCGACCAGGGGACGTGTCTCGTTCATGGGGTGCCTCCTTCGCCGGCGAACACCGGACGTCGCGCTCCGGTTATGACCTTGCAGCCAGGGTAGCACGGACCGCTCCTTCGACAACCCGGCTCCCGCCCGTCAACCAAAGCACCGGCCAGGACGTCTGGAGGTATGGAACCCGGGCCCATGCCAGACGGACGAGCACGCATGCCGTGCGCATTCTCCGAGTGCGCCGACGATGCCTCGGGCGCGAGAGGCGCCCGCCTGGAGCCGGACCTCCTGCTGCCGGAGCAGGTAGCGGTCCGTGGCGCAGCGGCGTTCCAGCCGGAGAAGCGTCTCATGCTCGCGATCCTCGAGGACGCGGCGGCGACGCTCATGAGGCGCCTCCCCGCGCGACGCCCGGAGGGGCGCCGGGTGTCCAGGGAGGCGGCGCGGTGGCTCGCCTCGACCGATACCGCGTCGCCCTTCGCATTCCTGCGCATCTGCGAGGCGCTCGGTCTGGATGCGGACTGCGTGCGCAAGGGTCTTTTGCGCGAGTCCCCGGGGTATCGCCCAACTCGTCGCATGGCCGCGGCCAGGCACCGGATCAGCCGGCCCCGGGCGGCCCGGACGACGCGCGGCCGCGCCGCGCGGGCGCGAAGGAGGCGATGATGGGCTCCCCGCTTCATGATCGAGCGGCGCGTGATCGTGGGCGGCCCGGACTCCGACCTCCGGCGCACGGTCGGGGCGGCCATGCGGGCCGACGGCTACGAGGTGATCGAGGTGGGCGACGGGGTGCTGCTGCTCGGTCATGTCGAGTTCGCCGAGTCCGCGCTCGGCTTCCGGCCGGGCCTGGTGGCGGTGGTGATGACCGACATGGGCATCACGGGCCTCGAGGTGCTCGGCATCCTGCGGCGCATCTACCGGAAGGTCCCGGTCATGTTCGTCACCGGGTCGGGTTCCGGCAGGATGGCGGCGGAAGCCCGGCGGCTCGGGGCGAGCGGCGTCTTCATCACCCCCGTCGACGTCGACGTCCTCAAGGGAGCGGTCCGCAACGCGATGGCGTGACGCCGGCCGCGGGGCGGTACTCCATCTGCGTGGCGATTCGCTCCCGCGCCTCGCTCCCCCAGAACTTCTCCACCAGATGGAGACCCAGGTCGAGCGCGGAGGTGACGCCGCCGGCGGTCACCACCCGTCCCTCGTCGACGACGCGCTCGTCGGTCACCACCTCGCGGCAGAGCGGGCGAAGGAGGTCGAAGGCGTTGTGGTGCGTGGTGGCGCGGAGCCCTTCCAGGTGCCCCGCCCTGCCGAGCAGGAGCGCGCCGGTGCACACGCTGGCGATCGGCCGCTCGACGCCCCAGCCGCGCAGGTAGTCCACGCAGCGCGGGTCGTCGATCAGGGTCCGCGTGCCGAAGCCACCCGGCACCACCAGCAGATCGAAGGGCGCCAGCTCCTCGTACACGCCGTCGGCCGTCATCCGGAAGCCGCTCTCGTCCTCGAGTTCACGGGCCGTGCCGATGATCCGGTGCGTGACCTCGCCGGCCGGCCGCATCGGCCCCACGCGGCGGAGGGCGTCGTAGACGCCGACCAGGTCGAGGAGCGTCAGGCGGGGGAAGGCGAGGAAGGCGATGCGCCTGACCAACGGGTCGATTGCCATGCGCTCCTTCTCTACTCGACGTCCGGCCCGGCGCGAAGCGGCGCCGCGTCGATGCTCGTGGAAGGCCTTGCCGTCGTCCGTTGCGCGGGGACCGTCCCCTGGACTATGAGCGGCGGGACCCAGTCGAACCGCCTACCCCGTCCCCGGCATCTGAGCGGGGAGGTTCGAGCGCGGCGCTGCCCGCCTTGACCCGGGCAGATCCGGACTGCCGGGCGGCGGCGTAAGCAGGATCGACAGGACAACCAAGGAGGACGAATGCGAGTGAACAAGGGGATGCTGATCGCGAGCGCGGCGGCCAGCCTGATCATGGCGGGCGTCCTGACGGCGCGCGCCGACGAGGGCAAGACGGGCGGCGACAAGGTGAGCTGCGCCGGCGTCAATGCCTGCAAGGGGCAAGGCACGTGCGCCAGCGCCGAGAACTCGTGCGCGGGCAAGAACGCGTGCAAGGGCCACGGCGTGATGGAGATGAGCGCGGCCGAGTGCGCCAAGAAGGGCGGCAAGGTCAGCGAGGCTCCGAAGAAGTAGCTCGAATCCGCGCGCGGGAACGGGCGCCGGCCCGTCCCCGCGCGGACGTTCCGGTGCGCGACTCCTTTCCATACCTGGGTCACGGGATCGGCCTTCGCACCACGCACTTCCCCCGCGTGCTCGACGGCACGGCGCGGGCGGACTGGTTCGAGGCGGTCTCGGAGAACTTCATGATCCGCGGCGGCCGGCCGCTCGCGGTCCTCGAGCGCGTGCGCGCCGAGGCGCCGATCGTGCTGCACGGCGTGTCGCTCTCGATCGGCTCGACCGACCCGTTGAACGAGCGCTACCTCCGCGAGCTGCGCGCGCTCGCGGAGCGCTTCGACCCCGCCTGGGTCTCGGACCATCTCTGCTGGGGCAGCTTCGGCGGGCACTACGCGCACGACCTCCTGCCCTTGCCGTACACGGAGGAGGCGCTCGCGGTCGTCGTCGAGCGCGTGGAGCGAGTCCAGGAGCGCCTCGGACGCTGCATCCTCCTCGAGAACGTGTCCAGCTACGTCACCTTCACCCACTCGGCCATGCCCGAGTGGGAGTTCCTGGGCGCGGTCGCCGAGCGCGCCGACTGCGGCATCCTGCTCGACGTGAACAACGTCTACGTGAGCGCCGTGAACCACGGCTTCGCGGCCGATGCGTACATCGACGGCGTGCCGGCGGCGCGCGTGGGGCAGATCCATCTCGCCGGGCACAGCGACAAGGGGACCCATCTCCTCGACACGCACGACGGCCCCGTGGTGGAGGCCGTGTGGCGGCTCTACCGCCGTGCCGTGCGCCGTCTGGGACGGGTCTCGACCCTGGTCGAGTGGGACGAGCGCATCCCCGAGCTGGAGGTCGTGCTCGCCGAGGCGGAGCGCGCGCGCGCGGCCGAGGCGGAGGTGCTGGGTGCCGACGCCCTCTCTGCGTGAGCTGCAGGGCGCCTTCTGGCGCTCGATCGCGCGCGCACCGGGGGACGCGCCGCTCCCCGAGCCCGTCCTGCTGGAGGCCGTGCCGCCTACCCCGACGCTCACCTCCGCGGAGCGCGTGCACGTCTATGCCGGCATGTACCTCTGGCGCGTCGTCGAGGCGCTGCGCGAGGACTTCGGCAAGCTCGCGGCGGCGCTGGGCGACGAGGGCTTCGCGAACCTGGTGCGCGACTACGTCGCCGTGCACCCGTCCACCGAGCCGTCGATCCGCCACATCGGGCGCGCGCTGCCCGGCTTCCTCGCCGGCCGCGCGCCGCCCTTCCTGGCCGATCTCGCGCGCCTGGAGATTGCCCGCCTGGACGTCTTCGACGCGCCCGACGCCGCCCCGCTCACGGCCGCCGACCTCCGCCGGGTCGCCCCCGAGGAGTGGCCCGCGCTGCGCTTCACGCTCGTGCCCGCCTGCGCGCGCCTGGTGACCGACTGGCCGGTGCACCGGCTATGGACCGACGCGGCCGCACCGCTCGCCGCCGCGCGCACCGCGCTCCGCGTGTGGCGCGAGGGCTTCGTCGTCTACCACACCACGATGGACCCGGTGGAGGAGGCCGCCCTCGAGCGCCTGGCCGCGGGGGAGACGTTCGCGACCGTCTGCGAGCCGTTCGACGGGCCGGCCGAGGCCGGGGCCATGCTGCTCCGCTGGATCGAGGACGGCGTCATCGCCACCGGGTCTCCCGCGTAGTCGCGATGGCGCGCGAGGAGGGTGAGCTCATCTCTCGCATGGCCGGGGGCGACCGCGCCGCGTTCGCGGAGTTCTACGATCGCCATGCCCCGCTCGCCTTCGGTCTCCTCCGCCGCATGCTGCGCGATGCGGACGAGGCGGCCGAGGTCCTGCAGGACGTCTTCTGGGAACTCTGGCGGACGGCCGGAGAGTACGACTCTCGCCGCGGCTCCCCCGCGGCGTGGGTCACCGTCCGGGCGCGGAGCCGCGGGATCGACAGGCTGCGCTCCGTGCGTAGAAGGGAGGAGATGTTCGTCGCCGGCGAGGCCGCGGTCGCCGTCTCCGCGACGCCGGGCAATCCGGGCGCGGTGGTCGAGGACCGGGAGACGGTGCGGGGTATCCTGCGCGAGCTCCCGGACGACCAGCGGAAGGTGATCGAGCTCGCGTACCTGAAGGGCATGACCCAGACGGAGATCGCGGCGTCCCTGGCCCTGCCGCTGGGCACGGTGAAGACCCGCGTGCGGCTCGGCATGGAGCGGCTGCGCGGTCTCGCGGGAGCGCGCTCGTGAGCGCGGCGCACGAGCCGTTCGACGAGCTGGTCGCCGGGCACGCGCTCGGCACGCTCGAGGGCGACGACGCGGCCCGCTTCGCGGCGCACCTCGCGAGCGGCTGCGCGCGCTGCGAGCGCGCCGTCGCGGAGTACCGTGAGGCGCTCGCGGGTGCGGCCGCCGACCTGCGCGAGGCACCACCGGCGCGCGTGCGGCATGCGCTCCTTCGGCGGATGGGGGAAGCGCCCGCGCCGCGCTCGCGCGCCGGCCGGGTGGTGGCGTGGGCGACCAGCGTGGCGCTCGCCGCCGGCATCGCCGCGCTGGCGAGCGCCACCTACGTGCGCGCGCGCTACGAGGACCGCCTCGATCAGGTGAGGAGCGAGGCGGCGGGGCTGCGCGCCCAGCTCGCGGAGCAGATGCGGACGGTGTCCGATCTCCGCCTGAAGCTCGACGAGCAGGAGAGGACGCTCACCCTGGTGCAGGCGCAGGCGACGGAGCAGGGACGCACGCTCGCGCTGCTGAGCGATCCGGAGACGCGCCTGGTGTCGCTCGCGGGCCTGAAGCCGCGGCCGCAGGCGCAGGGGCGGATCATCTGGAACGCGCGCGCCGGCGGGCTGCTGGTCGCCACCGACCTGCCCGTCCTGCCCGCGGGCAAGATCTACGAGCTGTGGGCCATCACGGGCGGCAAGCCGCTGCCCGCCGGTCTCTTCGGCCTGGACGCCGAGGGGAAGGGCACGCTCGCGGTCGCGCCGCTCGAGGGGGTGACGGCGGTGGACGTCTTCGCCGTGACGCTGGAGCCCGCCGCGGGCGTTCCCGCGCCGACCGGCGAGATGTATCTCGCGTCCGGGAAAAGGTGACCCCCGGGGATTGATCCGTCTCCCCGGCCGCTCTAAGGAGACTCTGAAGGGAGGTTCCCGCATGAGTGACTTCGTCTCCGACGTCGCCGCGATCCGCCGCCGCGCGCGCCAGAACATCGACAAGGGGCCGGTGACCGGCGGCTACAAGGCCGACCTGAAGCGCGTCATCGAGGTGCTGAACGAGGCGCTCGCCACCGAGATCGTCTGCGTGCTGCGCTACAAGCGGCACTACTTCACCGCGGACGGCCTCGATGCCCAGCCGGTCGCGGCGGAGTTCCTGCAGCACGCCAACGAGGAGCAGCAGCACGCGGACTCGATCGCGCAGCGCATCGTGCAGCTCGGCGGATCGCCCAACCTGAACCCCGAGGGCCTCACCAGCCGCAGCCACTCCGAGTACGACGAGAAGACGTCGCTGGTCGACATGATCCGCGAGGATCTGGTCGCCGAGCGGATCGCGATCGAGTCCTACACCGAGATCACCCGCTGGCTGGGCGACGACGATTCGACGACGCGCGTGCTGATGGAGAGCATCCTGAAGATGGAGGAGGAGCACGCCGACGACCTGCGCTCGCTGCTCGCCAAGTTCGGCCCGGGCAAGCGCGGCGCCAAGCGGGGTGGCGGCAAGCGCGCCAAGCGCTGATGCCCGAGCCCTTCCGTTACGACGCGTGGAGCGGGCTGCTCGCCGAGATCGTGACGGCGGAGGGCAAGGTCGACTACGCGCGCCTCGCCGAGCGGCGGGATGTCCTCGAGCGCGTGGTCGCCGGGCTGGGCGCGGCCAGCCCGGAGAGCGATCCGGCGCGCTTTCCCGCCGAGGAGGACCGCCTCGCCTACTGGCTCAACGCCTACAACGCGTTCACCCTGCACGCCATCCTCGCCGAGTATCCGATCACCTCGGTGTGGAAGACGTGCGCCGGCCAGTTCTTCCAGCGCCGCCAGCACGTCGCGGGCGGCCGCGCGCTCAGCCTGGACGACATCGAGCACGAGATCCTGCGCGGGCAGTTCGCCGAGCCGCGCATCCACTTCGCCATCAACTGCGGCTCGAACGGCTGCCCGCCGATGCGGCCGGCGGCCTACGAAGGAGAGCGCCTGCGCGAGACGTTGCGCGCCGCCGCCGAGCAGTTCCTGGCCGGGGAGTGGAACCTGCGCGTCGACCACGACGCGCGCCGCGTCTTCATCTCGCGCATCTTCAAGATGTACGCCGAGGACTTCGCGGGCGAGGCCGGCAGCACCGAGGAGTACCGTCGCGGCGTGCTCCGCTTCGTGACGCAGCACACCGGGCTCCCCCTGGCGCGGATCGCCGACTACGAGGTCGTCTACAACGTCTACGACTGGGGCCTGAACGACGCCGCGCGGACCCCGCATCTCGGCCCGATCCTCTTCCACGAGCCGGTCGAGCACTTCGCCGAGGGCGACACCGAGCTGCGCGAGCTGCACCTCTACGAAGGGAACTTCTGCAACCGGACCTGCGCCTGGTGCACGATCAACGGCTCGCCCGAGGGCTGGTACCAGCGCTACTCGCCCGCCGTGCTCGACCAGGCGCTCGCCACCCTGGCGCCCGACGGCAACCTGAAGTTCTACGGCGGCGAGCCGACGCTCCACGCGGGCGAGGTGAAGCAGGCCATCCGCTACGTGCGCGAGCGCGGTTTCCGCGGCCTGGTCACCGTGTTCTCGAACGGCGTCAAGGCCGAGCGCCTGATCGACATCCTGGAGAGCGATCGGCGGAGCGAGGCGGTGCTCAACTACTCCATCTACCACGGGCGCGACGCGGAGCCGCTGCCGCCGCACGCCAGGGCGCGCCTCGAGGCGTGGGCGGCGGAGCATCCGGGGCGCGTCTTCCAGGGCTACAAGGTGCTGTTCCACGCCGGCTCCGGCGCCGACCTGCCCTACGACCGCGACCGCGAGGCCGGCTTCCACGGCCTCGGCACGGGCTGCGTGCACGTTTCGTCGCTGGGCGGACGAGGTGCTCGATCCTGCGGCGCGCGCGCGCGGCGTGTCGAGCTGCCAGATGTGCCACCGGCATCTGGCCGAGCTTCCCGCGCCGGCGTACGGTCCTTGACCGGGGCGCATCTTCGGTCCATGGTCGAGCGCGACGCTGGGGGAGCCGTCCCGACGGAGGCGGCTGAGAAAGCGGGTCACACCGCTGACCCCTCGAACCTGACCCGGATAATGCCGGCGGAGGGAAGCGCGACATGACACAGCTCGAAGCGGCGCGGAAGGGCGTGGTCACCGCCGAGATGCGTCGCGTGGCACGGCGGGAGTGCGTTTCGCCCGAGTTCGTCCGCGACGAGGTGGCGCGCGGGCGCCTGGTGATCCCGGCCAACCGGAGACACCTGGCCGGGAGCGGCGGGCAGGCGCCGGCGGGCGTCCACGACCAGGAGTATCCGGACGTCGCCGTCGGCCACCCGGGCGCGGCGGCGGACGGCCGTCTCTGGGTCAACCAGACCGTCGCGCAGCGCTGGGCGGCGATCCAGGACCCGGGCGTGCTGCGCGGCGAGCGCGCGCCCCGGCGCCTGGATCCCACCGGCATCGGGCGCCTGATCAGCACCAAGATCAACGCCAACATCGGCGCCTCGCCGGTCGCCAGCTCGACCGCCGCGGAGGTGGAGAAGCTCGAGTGGGCGCAGCGCTACGGCGCCGACACGCTGATGGACCTCTCGACCGGCGGGGACCTGGCCGCCTGCCGCCAGGCGATCATCGACCACGCGACCATCCCGATCGGCACCGTGCCGATCTACAGCATGATCGTCGGGCGGACGATCGAGGGCCTGACCCACGACGTCATCCTGGCGGAGATCGAGCGCCAGGCGCGGCAGGGCGTCGACTACTTCACCATCCACGCGGGCGTGCTCCGCGAGCACCTGCCGCTGGTCGGCCCGCGCGTGACCGGCATCGTCTCGCGGGGCGGCTCGCTGCTCGCCAAGTGGATGCTCCACCACGGCCGGCAGAACCCGATGTACGAGCTCTTCGACGAGATCAGCGCCATCATGCGCGAGTACGACGTCACCTACTCGCTGGGCGACGGGCTCCGGCCGGGCTGCCTCGCCGACGCGAGCGACGCGGCGCAGCTGGCCGAGCTGCGCACCCTGGGCGAGCTGGTGCAGCGCGCGCGCGCGGCCGGGGTGCAGGCGATGGTCGAAGGGCCGGGGCACGTGCCGCTGGACCAGATCGCGTGGAACATGAAGATCGAGCAGGAGGTGTGCGACGACGCGCCCTTCTACGTCCTCGGCCCGCTGGTGACCGACGCCTTCCCCGGCTACGACCACATCACCAGCGCGATCGGCGCCACCGAGGCCGCGCGCGCCGGCGCCGCCATGCTCTGCTACGTGACGCCCAAGGAGCACGTCGGGCTCCCCAAGGCCGAGGACGTGAAGGCCGGCTGCATTGCCTACAAGATCGCCGCGCACGCCGGCGACGTCGCGCGCGGCGTCGCCGGCGCCCGCGCCTGGGACGACGACCTCTCGCGCGCCCGCGCGGCGCTCAACTGGCCGCGGCAGTTCGAGCTCGCCTTCGATGGCGCGACGGCGCGAGCGCTGCACGACGAGGACCTCGAGGTCGACACCGACTTCTGCGCCATGTGCGGCCACGACTGGTGCAGCATGCGCATCTCGAAGGAGATCCAGGAGTTCGCGAGCGGCAAGGACGACGCCTTCCAGCCCGCCCGGCGGGCGCAGCGGAGCCCCGGTGTGCCCGCGGACGGGCAGGACCTTCTCCGCCAGCGAGGCGGCACGCTGCCCGTCGTCGAGGGCAAGCACGCCTGCCACAGCGATCACGTGCCCGACGCCGAGCGGGCGCGGGCGGTGCAGGCCGCGCTGGCGAAGCCCTGAGCCTTCTCAGGGTCCCGGGACGATCTGGTACACCTCGCCGTCGCTCCCGGAGCCCAGGTCGACGACGTAGAGCTCGCCGCGCGCGTCCTCGCCGAACGAGCTGACGGCGTCGATCGAGAGACCCCCTCCCGGCGCGAGCGCCGCGGTGTGATCCTGCACGTCCTGCGCGTCGCCGCCGCTCACGCCCTTGAAGCTCCGGATGAACGCCGTGCAGAAGTCCGAGTAGAAGTAGCGCCCGCGGAGGTCCGGCATGCGGCAGCCGCGATAGACGAAGCCGCCGGTGATCGAGCAGCCGGT
>WNEZ01004056.1_pt1 | contig 20540 bp, 19 predicted proteins | sample 5400521 | NCBI WGS metagenome assembly WNEZ01 (sample SAMN13153339, study PRJNA577476) | soil metagenome | isolation source: 120 cm saprolite under Douglas fir tree site 2 hole 1 replicate 1 | place: USA:California | collected 2015-04-18 | reverse complement strand
AACGCATGAGCAAGGACGGCCGGCTCGCGGTCGGGCTGGTGCAGATGGACCCGGCCCTCGGTGACCGCGCTCGCAACCTCGAGCGTCATCGCCAATGGGTTGCCCAAGCGGGCGAGGCGGGCGTCGAGCTGCTGGTTTTCCCCGAGCTCAGTCTGACCGGCTACTTCCTCAAAGACCTGGTCGCGGAAAGCGCGATCCCGCTGGAGGGAGCCGTGATGGACGAGTTGCGCAGCCTGTCGGGTGAGCTGGACGTCGTCCTCGGCGCGGTGATCGAAGAGCCGGATCATCGCTACTTCAACGCCAGCCTCTACTTCAGCCGCGGCGAACTGGTCCACCTCCACCGCAAGGTGTACCTGCCGACCTACGGCATGTTCGATGAGCAGCGCTATTTTGCGGCCGGTGATCGATTCCGCAGTTTCAAGACTGGTTTTGGTCGGGCCGGCATCCTGGTCTGCGAAGACATCTGGCACCTCTCCAGCGCCTACGTCCTGAGTCTCGAGGGCGTGGACATGATCATCTGCCCGTCGTCCAGCCCGGGGCGTGGGATCACGACCGACGAGCGATTGGGAACGGCGGAGTCGTATAGGCTCGTCTGCCGCACGTACGCTCAGTTCCTCACGACCTATTTCCTCTACTGCAACCGGGTCGGCTACGAGGACGGTGCGAATTTCTGGGGTGGCTCCATGGTGATCGGTCCGAACGGTGACATCATCGCCCAGCAGGAAGATGCCGACGAGGCGCTCGTCCTGGCCAACATCGACCTGGGTGAGGTCCGCCGGGAGCGGCTGGCCAATCCGCTGCTGCGCGACGAGCGGCTCGAGCTCACCATCAACGAGCTGCGACGGGTCTTGCATGAGCGCACCCGCAAGCCTTTCTGAGCCGGTCTTTCCGCCGTTGCGGATCAATCCCGAGCTGGTCCGCGGGATCCTGGTGGGCTTTATCCGCAACGAGGTGCGCAAGGTTGGTTTCGAACGGGTGGTCCTGGGCCTGAGCGGCGGCGTCGATTCCAGCCTTGTCGCAACGCTCGCCGCCGAGGCGCTCGGCCCAAAGAACGTGGTGGCCTTCATCATGCCCTACAAGACGAGCGATCCGAAGAGTAAGAGCGACGCCCTGCAGGTCGTCCGGCAGCTGGGCATCCATCATCTGGAGATCGACATCAGCCCGCAGGTCGATGCCTATTTCGAGCACTTCACCGATGCCGATCAGAAGCGGCGGGGGAACAAGATGGCCCGCGAGCGGATGACGATCCTCTACGACCAGTCGTGGGCGTGGCGCGCGCTCGTCATCGGGACCAGCAACAAGACCGAGTTGCTGCTTGGCTACGGCACGATCTACGGCGACATGGCGAGCGCGATCAACCCGATCGGTGACATGTACAAGACCCAGGTCTGGCAGCTGGCCGATGCCCTGGGCGTCCCGACCTCCATCGTGCAGAAAGCGCCGTCCGCCGACCTCTGGGCTGGACAGTCCGATGAGACGGAGCTGGGCTATCAATACCGGATGATCGACCAGCTGCTCTACTACCTGGTCGAGCGGCGCTACTCGGTCGAGGAGGTGAAGCGGCTCGGCTTCGATGAGGCGTTCATCGAAGAGATCATCCGCCGGGTGCGGGAGAATCAGTACAAGCGCCGCCTGCCCGTCATCGCCAAGCTGACGTCACGGACGATCGACCGCGACTTCCGCTATCCCCGCGATTGGGGACACTGATGTCGGCCGGCGGCTGAGTTGGGGACGCTCTACCTGGTCGCCACTCCAATCGGCAACCTGGACGACATCACCCTTCGCGCTCTGCACATCCTGGAGTCGGTGCCGCTGATTGCCGCCGAGGACACGCGGCACACCATGAAACTGCTGACCCACTTTGGGCTGCGCCGCCAACTGATCAGCTTGCACGCGAAGAACGAGGCGCGCCAGCTGCAAACGATTCTCGCGCGTCTCGAGCAGCATGACATCGCCCTGGTCTCCGACGCGGGCACGCCGGCGCTCTCCGACCCGGGCGTGCGCCTGGTGAGCGCCGCGGTCGGCGCCGGTTACCCCGTGGTGCCCATTCCCGGACCTTCGGCGGTGCTCGCGGCCCTGGTGAGCTCCGGCCTTCCCACCAACCAGTTCACCTTTCTCGGCTTTCTGCCGCGCAAACGGGGCGAGCTGGAGCGACTGATCCGCGAGACCGCCCTGGCCAAGCGGAGCTTCGTCTTCTTCGAATCCCCGCATCGGATCCAGCGGACATTGGATATAATGGCGTCCGCCCTCGGCCCCCGCTCGCTGGTGGTGGCGCGGGAGATCACCAAGCTCCACGAAGAGTTCTTACGTGGAACGCCGGCGACACTCCTGGAGCATTTCGCGAAATCTCCACCCCGAGGCGAGCTGACGGTCGTGGTAGCCGGCAGCGACTGGAAGGCCCCAAATGAGTAAGTTTTACGTCACCACCGCGATCGTTTACCCGAATGCCGCGCCCCATCTTGGGTTCATCTATGAACTGGTGGGCACCGATGCCCTGGCCCGCTACCACCGGCTGATTGGGGATGACACATTCTTTCTCACCGGCACCGACGAGCACTCGCAAAACGTGCGGCGGAAGGCGGAGGAGGAAGGCGTCTCGACCCAGGAATTCACCGCCCGGATGGCGCAGCTCTATCGGGACATCGAAGCGCGGTTTGGAATCTCCTACAGCCGCTTCATCCGGACCGAGGATCCCGATCACGTTCGCGGGGTGCAGGCCTTCATCGCCAAGCTGCAGGCCCGCGGCGATATCTACAAGGGCGCCTATGAGGGGTGGTACTGCGTCTCTTGCGAAGTCTTCAAACAGGAAGCCGACCTCAAGGATGGGTACTGCCTCATCCACCCAACGCTCAAAGCGCAGTGGCTCAAGGAAGAGAACTACTTCTTCAAGCTCTCGAGCTACCAGGAGCGGCTGCAGCAACACATCGACAAGCATCCGGACTTCGTCCAGCCTGAGGCGCGCCGGAACGAGGTCCTCGGCTGGCTCAAAAGCGGCTTGCAGGACTTCAGCATCTCGCGCTCGACGATCAAATGGGGAATTCCCTTCCCCGGCGACGACAAGCACGTTGTCTACGTCTGGGGCGACGCGCTCGTGAACTACATCACCGGCGTCGGTTATGGGAGTGACGAGGCGATGTTCAAGCGATGGTGGCCGGCTGATCTCCACGTGATCGGCAAGGACATCACGCGCTTCCACTGCCTGTACTGGCCGGCGATGTTGATGTCAGCCGGCGTCGCCGTCCCCAAACGCGTTTATGCCCACGGGTTCCTCACGGTCCGCGGCGAGAAGATGAGCAAGAGCGTCGGGAACACGATCGACCCGTTCGAGGCGGTCGATCGCTTCGGAGCGGAAGCGGTTCGCTATCTCCTGCTCCGTGAGCTGCCATTTGATCGTGATGGTGATATCAGCTGGGGAACAATGACCGATCGGTTCAATGCGGATCTTGCCAACGACCTCGGGAACTTTATTTATCGGACGCTCTCCATGCTGCAGCGGTATTTCGACGGCAAGGTACCGGCCCCCGACGGAGACGCGACGGCCCTGGATAAGCAGCTCCAGGCCGCCTTCGAGAAGGCCGTGCGCGGGCAGGACAAGCACATGAAGGCGCTGGACTTTCCCGGCGCCCTCGACCTCATCTGGGAAGCGGTCAACCGCGGCAACAAGTACATCGAGGAAAGTGCTCCCTGGGTGCTGGCCAAGCAGTCGGATCAGCGCAAACGGCTGCAGACCGTGATGTACAACCTGGTCGAGGCGATCCGGTTGACGAGTTACCTGATCTCGCCCTTCCTGCCGGAGACCGCAGGCAAGGTCGCGGCGCAGATCAAGGCGGACTTGAAAGCGCCGTGGGCGACCGCCCGCGAATGGGGGAGACTGGCGCCGCGCACGCAGACGGCGCTTGGCGGTGTCCTCTTTCCACGGATCGAGAAGCCGGAGCCGGTCGCCTGATCGATTCGCACGCCCATCTCCTGCACCTGCGCGAGCCGCTGACGCCGGAGCAGGCGCTGGAGGAGGCGCGCGCCGCGGGTGTCGACGCCGTGCTGAACATCGGGGACGACGCCTCGGACAACCGGCCCGGTGTCGAGCTGGCCGAGCGCATCCCCGGCCTGAAGACGACCATCGGCCGGCACCCACACTCCGCCGGTGATCCGATCGATGCTGCCGAGCGACGCGAGCTGCGGCAGCTGGCCAGCCATTCGAGGGTGGTCGCGGTGGGGGAGATCGGCCTCGATTACCACTTCACGGACTACCATCGCGTTCCGGCGCGCGAGCAGCAGCAGGTTTTTCGCCAGATGCTTGGTCTCGCACAGGAGCTGCAGAAGCCTGTGGTGCTGCACACGCGCGATGCCTTTCCGGATCTGCTCGCCATCCTCGACGAGTTTCCCGGGCTGAACGGCGTCTTTCACTGCTTCAGCGGCAACGCGGCGTTCGCCGCGGAAGCGTTGGCTCGAGGCTTCTACATCTCGTTCGCCGGGACCGTGACCTACCCGACCGCCCACGGAGTGATCGGCGCCGCCAGTATCATCCCGCTGGACCACATGCTGGTGGAAACCGATTCGCCCTTTCTTCCGCCGCAGAGCATGCGTGGGCAGCCCAACGCCCCGCGCTACCTCCCCGAGACCGTGGAGCGGATCGCAAAGCTCCGCGGCACGACGGCGACCGAGATCGGCCGAGCGACCAGTCAGAACGCCATCGACCTCTTTCGGTTGAACCACGGCTAGCAAGCGACCACTCGACCTTGCCGACCCATCGGTCATCCGGGGGGTGGCCCGTCGCTTCGGGGTCCGCTACCAGCGGCGTTGGGGACAGAACTTTCTGGCCGATCGAGAGCAGCTCGATCGCATCGTCGAGGCGCTCGAGATCGCGCCGACCGACCGAATCGTGGAAGTCGGTCCTGGTCTGGGGGCGCTAACCGTGGAACTGGCCAGCCGCGCACGGGCCGTAGCGGGAGTCGAGATCGATCCCGCCTGTGTCAAGGCGTTGGGTCTTACCCTGCGGGACCGCTCCAACGTGCGCATCATCGAGGCCGACATCCTGCGCACCGCGGTCAGCGAGCTGCTGCCCTCGCCTTACCGCGTCGCCGGAAACATCCCATATAACCTGACGGGGGCGCTCTTTGTCCACCTGCTCGAGCAGCCACAGCCCCCGGCTCGCATCGACCTCCTGGTGCAGAAGGAGGTGGCCGAGCGTCTTAACGCCCCGCCCGGTCACTGGAGTCTTGCCACGCTGGGTGTTCGCGTCTACGGTCGGCCCGAGCTGACGGTCCGCGTCCCGCGCAGTGCCTTCTTGCCGCTCCCCCGGGTCGATTCCGCCCTGGTCCGAATCACCCCCGACGCCGAGCCAGCGCTCCCACGCGCGGACTTACCGGCTTTCTTCGAATTCGTGACGCCCTTCTTCCAGGCTCGTCGCAAGCAGCTGACGTTTGTGCTGGGTCGACAGCGAGCGGTCCCCGGAACGGAGGCTCGCAACCGTCTGCGCGTTATAGGCATCGACCCGGCGCGCCGCGCCGAGACCTTGACGCTGGAGGAATGGAGGCGACTTTTCGAGAATGAGCGCGGGCAGTGACAACTAGCTACGATTTAGGCGCCTTGAAGGAGCCAGACGAGGTAGGCGCGGGTCCCGACCCGCGCGACATCATCCTTCCTCAGCCCGGCTTTCGGACGGTGCTCGCCAATCGTGACTTCCGGCTGATCTGGTCGGCCCAGGTGGCCTCCCAGCTGGCCGACAAGTTCTTGATGTTCGCGCTGCTCATCCTCACCTACAGCATCAGCCGCGCGAGCACGCACGGCGCGGCGCTCTTCCTCGCCTACACTTTTCCCTCGGTCTTCCTCAGTCCCCTCGCCGGGGTGTACGCTGATCGGCACGACAAGAAGCGGTTGATGTTCTTCACCAACGCGATCCGCGGCGGCCTGATCCTGCTGATCCCACTCAGCCAGGTCACCCCCTACTTCGAGCACGTCACCTGGCACCTCTTCGTCATCATTTTTCTGTTCGCCGCGGTCGGCCAGATCTTCGCGCCCGCCGAGGCCGCGTCCATCCCGTTCATCGTGGGGACCGAGGAGCTGATGACCGCCACCTCGATGTTCACAAGCACGGTGATCGTCACCCTGCTGATCGCGGTGCCGCTCTCGACCCTCGCCGTCCGCTTCCTCGGGACGAACTCGCCCTACTGGATCGCCGCCGCCCTCTTCCTGCTGGCGGCCTGGCTGATCTACCTGGTGAAGACGGATCTGCACGCCCGCACCCACGAGACCGTCGCCGAGAAGACCGACATCCTGTATGAGTTGCGCGAAGGCGTCGCCTACATCGCGGCCCGGCCGCTGGTGCGCTTCGCCGTGGTGCAGTTGAGCCTCACGATCCGCCGCAGCCGGCTCCTGATCGGAGCACTGCTCTCCGCCGGCGTCACGCTGATGCTGATGGCCTCCGTGCCCTACCTGCTGGAGCAGCTCAGCATCGGCTGGCTGCTCGTCTCGTTTCCGGTGGTGTTTGGGTTCATCGGGGGCGTGGAGTTCGGCATGCTGTTCATCCCGGCATTTACTGTTCTGCAGGAAAAGACCGAGGCGGAGTTGCGCGGCCGGATCTTCGGCGCAATGTTCACGGTGGTCAACGCCGCCGTCGCCATCCCGATCCTGCTGGCGGGCGGCCTCGCCGACCTGTTCGGTGTCACCTGGGTCATCTTCGGCATGGGCTGCCTCCTGGCGGCCAGCGGCCTGATCTCCGCCCTGGCCGGCCGTCGTAGTCCGCTGGTGCCGCCAAGTCTGTCGACGAACGGTAAGGCGCCGGTGTGAAGGCGTGACGGAATCTGACCCGGCTGCTCCTTTTTGCGTGACGTTTCGGCTCACGCCCGCCGATTACGGTTCCGGAGTTCGCCGGCTAGCCTGGGCCTTTCTGCCGGTCAAGGTCATTGTCCTGGTTACGGTCCTGGCCTTTATCGGCGGTGTCGCATCGGCCGTGTTGGCTAATCCGGTCCTGACGATCGTCCTCTTATTCGGATCCCTTGCCTACGCGGCAATACTCGCCTGGATCCTGTTCATCAGGCCGGGGCAGCAGTACCAGCGGCGGGCGGACGTACGGGGCGAACAAACCATCTGCTTCACCGAGGCTGAAATTTCGCTGACCTTCGTGAGTGGTGATTCGCGGGTCAAGTGGTCATACTTCGTTGGCTTGCTGGAGACGAAAGACCAATACGTTCTGCGGCATCCGATAAAGCAGATGGGCACGATCGTTCCCAAGCGAGCCTTTACGAATCCGGATGCGGAACCGCGGTTCCGTCGATTGGCCCAGCAGATCGGGAGGAGCCAGCCGGGGGGCCCACCGCCGGCGTAGCGGGCCTCGGGCGAAGCTTCCCGAATACAAATTGAATCGGCTAAACTGCCGCGAAGGGCGCATAGCTCAGTTGGTACGAGCGCTTCCATGACAAGGAAGAGGTCACAGGTTCGACTCCTGTTGCGCCCACCAGCCCTATCGGCGAGCCCCTGCTGAGGTGCCAACTCGTGGGGACCGCCACGTTATAGAGATGTGGCTTCCCGGGCGACTCGCTTTCGGCGTTGGCTGGCGCAGCTGCTTGATTACGTTCTGTTGCACGGTCCCAGGCTGCCCTAGACCCGCTACCGTTTAAGGATGGCAGTCGAAGCCGAGCTGCTCTCCCTGGCCGATGTCCGAGCCGCCGCCAGTCGCATTCAGCCCTACGTTCTCCGGACTCCCACCCTTTCGGGCGAGACGGTCGCGGGTCCGGGCGTCTGGCTCAAGGCCGAGAACCTGCAGCGAACCGGCTCCTTCAAAGTGCGCGGCGCGGTCAACGCCGTCCTGCAGTTGAGTCCCGACCAGCGTCGTCGCCTGCCGTCGCGGCCGGTCAGGGCACGGTCGGCCTCGAGATCCTCGACGCAGTGGCGGACGTTCGCAGCCTGATCGTGCCAGTCGGTGGAGGAGGCCTGATCGCGGGCGTGGCGGTCGCCGTGAAGCAGCAGCGGCCGGAGGTCCGGATCATCGGCGTAGAGCCCGAGCAGGCCCCTGGTGTGAACGAGAGCCTCGCGGCCGGACACCCGGTTGCTCCGTCGCGCCTCGATACCGTCGCGGATGGCCTCGCGGCGCCTTACACGCGGCCGTTCAACCTCGGACTGATCCAGCGCTATGTCGACGAGATGCGCACCGTCAGCGATGCGGCGATCATCGACGCGCTCAAGACCATTGTGCTGCGGGCCCAGCTGGTCGTGGAGCCGGCAGGGGCAGCCGCGCTGGCGGCGTTGCTGGTCGATCCCGCCATCGAGCGGCCGGTCGTGGTTGTGCTGAGCGGCGGCAACGTCGACGGCCAGCGACTCAGTGCCTGGCTCGGGGACTAAAAAAAATCCCCGGGCGCTGTACCTGGGGATTTTGAGCGAAGGGCGGTTTGACTGTGTTAACGCAGCCGGAGCCAATCGCTTACGGCATGGCGCATGCAATAATTTCGCTCGACGATGAGCACCGTCCCGGACGACGACCCAAGCGCGACCGGCCTCCTCATTTTCGAGAACGATCCACGCCAGGCGGTCGCCTATCAAGAGTTGTTCAGCGACAGCGGCTACCAGGCGCAGACCGCGCTCCCCGATCAGGACGTGCAGCAATTGTGTGATCGCCTTAAGCCCGCCGCCGTCCTCTTCGACATGGGCATCTGGGAAGCCGATACGGCGTACGTATTCGGCGTCCTCAATGGGGCACTGGGCTTCGAGCGTCCGGTGATCATCGCTCTCTGCATCCTTCCACACCAGGTGCGGCGCGCCAAGAAGTTCGGAGCCGACGGCATTTGGGTCCGTGGCGTCGACGATGCGGCGGCGCTGCCGCGGCTCACCGGCGATCTGCTCCAGCAGCGCCGCGAGGGGAAGCTCAAACCGCGAGTTCCCTCGACACCGCTGTAGTCACCACACTCGGCCTTATCCCCAGCTAATCCTCTCCCCGGTGTCGTGGTGTGGATAAGCACGGCCGACACTTGACACACAAGAACGGGCGCGCATAATCAATAACGCGTCAGGGGAGACTGGTCTCGGCAGGGACCATTAGCAGTTGGAGGGTAACTTTCGTTGATCGCTCACGGTTTGAAGCAAACCGCTTCGCTCAAGATCTGCGCTCGTCCGGGATGTGAGGCCTCCGTCAAGAAGGTAACGGCCAAGTATTGCAGCATTCGTTGCTGTGCCGTTGACCCAAGTCGGAAAGAGCGTCTTCGACGCCAGGCCCATCGCGCGCCGATCATTCCCCTGGCGCATCAGCTCCCTCTCATGTTCCAGGTCCATCGGGACATCGAGGCGTCGCTCGACGACCGGACCTTCGGCCGAGAAGACATCCCGGCCGGTCTTCAGCGACTCCGAGCCGTTTAAGCCGGCCCGTTCCGTTCCAACTCGCTCCGTATAATCGGCTCCACCCATGAGGGGCGAGCCATGAGCGACGACCTCGAAACCCTCCGCCACTCGACCGCGCACGTGATGGCGGCCGCCGTCCTCGACCTTTTTCCGGGCACTGTGATCGGCGTCGGTCCGGCGACCGACGAGGGTTTCTACTACGATTTCGCCTTCAAGGACCGGCTGCTGCCCGAGGCCCTGCCACGGATCGAGGCCAAGATGCGCGAGATCATCAAGCAGGCGCCCCCGTTCGTGAAGGAGGAGATTCCCCGCGCCGAGGCGGTCGCGCTCTTCGAGCGGCTACACCAACCGCTCAAGGTCGAGCTGATCGCCGATAAGGTGACCGACGCCACGGCGCGCCTGTATCGGACCGGCGATTTCGTCGACCTCTGTCTGGGTCCGCATGTCGCGAACGCCGGCCGGCTCGGTGCCTTCCGTCTGCTTTCCATCGCCGGCGCCTACTGGAAGGGCAGCGAGAAGAACCAGCAGTTGACCCGCATCTATGGCACGGCGTTCCCGACCGAGCCCGAGCTCGAGAACCACTTGAAGATGCTCGAGGAAGCCGCCAAACGCGACCACCGCAAACTGGGAAAGGACCTCGACTTATTCCTGGTCGACGAGATGGTCGGTCGCGGGCTGCCGCTGCTTACTCCCAAGGGCACCGCCGTCCGGCGCCAGATGGAGGAGTTCATCCTTCGGTTGGAGCGGCGCCAGGGGTATCAGCACGTCAAGACGCCCGATATCGCCCGTCTCGAGATCTACAAGACCAGCGGACACTTCGAGCGCTACCGGGACTCGATGTATCCCGCCTCCGAGATCGAGGACGAGCAGTGGCAGCTCCGGCCGATGAACTGCCCGCATCACATCCGGGTGTTTCAGCGAAAGGCGTACAGCTTTCGCGATCTCCCGGTGCGCATCGCCGAGTTGGGCACGGTCTACCGCTACGAGAAGTCGGGCGAGGTCTCGGGGCTGATCCGAGTGCGGGCGTTCACCATCAACGACGCCCACATCTTCTGCCGTGCCGATCAACTCAACGAGGAGTTCGAGCGGGTGATCCAGCTGATCTTGCAGGTGTATCGGGCGTTCGGCATCAAGGACTTCTACTTCCGGCTCTCCCTCCGCGACGAGACCAGCAACAAGTGGATGGGGGACCCCGCCGTATGGCAACGCGCTCAGGACGCCGCTCGCGAGGCCCTGCGCGCCTCGGGCCGCCCGTTTGTCGAAGCGCCAGGCGAAGCGGCCTTCTACGGACCAAAGCTGGATGTCCAGATCAAGGACGCGATCGGCCGCGAATTCACGCTCTCGACCAATCAGATCGACTTTCTGATGCCGGAACGGTTCGGCCTGGAGTATGTGACCTCTGAGCAATCGATGGCGCGACCGGTGATGATCCACCGGGCACCGATCGGCTCGATGGAGCGCTTCATGGCCTACCTGATCGAGACCTACGCGGGCGCGTTCCCGGTCTGGCTGGCTCCGGTCCAGCTGGTCTTCATCCCGATCGCCGACCGGCACCTGGAGGCTGTCGGCCAGCTCGCCGATCGGTTCCGCCAGCGCGACCTGCGCGTCGAGGTGGACGGTCGGAGCGAACGGATGCAGGCCAAGATTCGGGATGCCCAGCTGCAGAAGGTGCCGTACATGGCGGTCGTGGGCGACAAGGAGCTGGAAGCCGGCACCCTCAACATCCGGCGGCGGGAGGGCGGTGACCAGGAGTCGGTCCGGACCGATGAGTTCTTGGCGCGGCTCGAGGGCGAAGCGCGGCTACCGCTGGAGTGATATACTCGCGCGTGCCAAGAGAGGCTGTCCGAACTCTCACCTCCAGGCCGGCGCCGAAAAGGTCAAGCGGACGAAGATAGCCTCAGGGCTATCTTTTTTATTTTCGAAGGAGGCTTGATCCACGGCATTTAGGGAACTTCGGATCAACGACCAGATCCGCGCCGGCGAAGTCCGCGTCATCGACGATCGCAACGAGCAGTTAGGTGTCCTGCCCATCGACCGCGCCAAAGCGCTGGCGGTCGAGCGGGAGATGGACCTCGTAGAGGTCGCCCCGCAGGCCCAGCCACCGGTGGCCCGGATCATGGATTACGGCAAGTTCAAATTCGAGAGCATCAAGAAAGACAAAGATGGGCGCCGCAAGCACAACGTCATCAAGGTCAAAGAAATGAAACTCCGTCCCAAGATCGGCGAGCATGACTTCCAGACGAAGTTCCATGCCGTCAAGTCCTTCCTCGAAGAAGGCGACAAGGTCAAGCTGACGATCATGTTCCGCGGCCGCGAGATGGTGCACCAGGATATCGGCAAGAAACTTCTGGACCGGATGGCGCTGGAACTGAAGACCATCAGCACGGTCGAACGGATGCCGTTGCTGGAAGGACGAAACATGATCATGATCCTGGCTCCGGCTGGCGCGGCGGCGCCCGCTCCGGCTCCGCCCCCGCCTCAAGCCCCGGTGCGGAAGAGTTAGAGGAGCGATCGAATGCCCAAACTTCGTACACATCGCGCGTCGGCAAAGCGGTTCCGCATGACCAAGACCGGCAAGATCGTGCGGCCGCACGCGCAGAAGAGCCACCTGCTTGGCCACAAGAGCCCGCGCCGGAAGCGGCAGTACAGCAAGCTGCTGGTATTGACCGGCAAGGACGCCAGGCGCCTGCGCCGGGCCGCCCCCTACATGAAGGACCAGGCCTGAGATGCCACGTATAAAACGCAGCGTCCCGGCCCGCCGCCGCCACAAGAAGATCCTCAGCCTCGCCAAGGGCTTCCGGATGACCCACCGGACGCTCTTCCGGCCGGCGAACGAGGCGGTGCTCCACGCGCTCGAGTACGCCTACCGCGACCGGCGGGCACGGAAGCGCGACATGCGCAAGCTCTGGATCGCCAGGATCAACGCGGCCTCACGCAGCCAGGGGATGCCCTACAACCAGTTCATGCACGGCCTCAAGCTGGCCGGCGTGAACATCAATCGCAAGATGCTCGCGGATCTGGCAGTCCGTGACACGGAGTCCTTCAGCGAATTGATCTCCGTCGCGCGTGGCGGCCCGAAGGCGTGAACTAGCGCCCATTCAGTTGAACGCCCCTAGCGCTCGGTTGAATTGACGCAGGGGGTTGCGGGCGAACTCCAGCGGCTCAGGACGAGCGCGCGCGAGCGCATCGAGTCCGCCACCGATCACAAGGCGTTGGAGGACCTGCGGGTGAGCTTGCTCGGGAAGAAGGGCGAGCTGACCACGATCCTGAGGCAGCTCGGCAGCCTGCCGGCGGCTGACCGGGCCACCGCCGGAGCTGAGGCGAATCAGCTCAAGGACGACATCTTCCAATGGATCACCGAGCGCATGGGCGGGCTCGAGGCCAAACGCCACACGGCCCTGGGCGACACCGAGTGGGTCGACCTGACCTTCGTGCCGAAGCCGGTGCGCCGCGGCCACCTGCATCCGCTGACCCTGATCCTGCGCGAGGTCAAGGCGATCTTCGCCCGCCTCGGCTACGAGGTCGCCCTCGGCCCCGAGGTGGAGGATGAGTTTCACAACTTCGAGGCGCTCAACATCCCCGAGGAACATCCCGCGCGGGACACGATGGACAGCTTCTACGTCGAGGCCGATAGCCTGCTGCTCCGCACCCACACCTCGCCGGTGCAGATCCGGTACATGCAGAGCCACAAGCCGCCGATCCGGATCATCGCCCCGGGCGCCGTCTACCGGCGTGATGCGACCGACCCATCTCATGGTTCGCAGTTCTATCAATTCGAAGGTCTGGTCGTAGAGCGCGATATCCGGCTCTCCGACCTGAAGGGCACCATCGAATACTTCGCCCGCTCGCTGTTCGGTCCCGAACGGCGCATTCGAATCGTGGGTGATCATTTCCCTTTCACCGAGCCGAGCATCGGGGCAGCCGTTTCCTGCGGCATCTGCGGCGGGTCCGGCTGTCGCAGCTGCAAAGGCGGCTGGCTCGAGATCCTGGGCGCCGGGATGGTGCATCCGCAGGTCCTTCGCAATGGTGGCATCGACCCAGAGCACTATTCCGGTTTCGCCTTCGGCGCGGGGTTGGACCGTCTGGCGATGCTCAAGTACAACGTCACCGACCTCCGCCTGTTCCTGGAAAACGACGTGCGCTTTCTGAGGCAGTTCTGACGCGATGCTGATATCCCTCAACTGGCTCAAGGAGTACGTCGACATCAGGGTCGACGTGCCGACCCTCGCCGACCGGCTGACGCTCGCCGGCAACGAGGTCGAGCGGATCGCCCAGCAGGAGGTCGACTTCGACGGCGTCGTGGTCGCCGAGGTCGAAAGCCTGCGCTCGCTTCCCGGATCGGTAAAGAACCAGGTCGCCGGCGTGACCACCGGCGGCGGGAAGGTCGTGGAAGTGGTCACCGGCGCCTGGAACCTTGCCGTCGGTGACCGGGTGCCGTATGCGACGCCCGGCTCGCGCCTCGGCGATCGTCGGATCGAGACGAAGACGTTCCTTGGTTTTCCATCCGCGGGCATGCTGTGTTCCGCCGTCGAGCTCGGGCTGGGCGAGGATGCGGCGGGAATCCTGATCCTCGACCCGGGGGCCACGCCGGGTCAGGATCTCCACGAGCTCTACCCGCGCGACACCATCCTCGAGCTCGAGATCAAGTCGAACCGCCCGGATCTCCTCTGTCACCTCGGCATCGCAAGAGAGGTTGGCGCCATCTTCAACCTGCCGGTGCGAGAGCCGAAGATCCCGAAGGGTCGGACGAGCGACGCGCCGGACCTGGTCCGCATCGACGCCCCCGACGGCTGCCGCCGCTTCGTCGGGCGCCTGATCACGGGCGTCACGGTTGCGCCGTCGCCCCCCTGGATGCAGGCGCGGCTCCGGGCGGCCGGCGTTCGGCCCATCAGCAACGTCGTCGACATCACCAACTACGTGATGCTCGAAACCGGACAGCCGATGCATGCCTTCGACTACCAGCGTCTCAAGGATGGGCGGATCGTCGTTCGGCGGGCTCGAGACGGCGAGGAGCTCGCCTGTCTCGACGGGAAGACGCGCCGCCTGACCGCCCGTGACATGGTTGTGGCCGACACGCAGCGCGCCCAGGGGCTGGCGGGCATCATCGGTGGCGCCGAGAGCGCCGTGGAGCGGGGGACGACCGAAATTTTCCTGGAGGCCGCCACCTGGGAGCCACGATCGATCCGGCGGACGGCACGGATGCACGGTCTGCGGACCGAAGCCTCGTCACGATTCGAAAAGGGCCTGAGCCCGGCGCTGAGCTTGCCGGCGGTCGAGCGGGCCGCGGCCCTGGTCGCGGAGCTGGCGGGGGGAGCGGCGAGGAAATCAGCCGATGTCTATCCGGTCCCACTCGTACCGGCCGTGATCGAGGTCAACGCCGATCGGATCGAGCGCGTCCTGGGCGTCAGGGTCGAGCTTCCAGAAGCGTCGAACATTCTCGAGCGGCTTCGTTTCAAGGCGGAGAAGACGCGGGACGGCCTACGCACGCAGCCTCCCGAGTTTCGTCTCGATTGCGCCATTCCCGAGGACGTGATCGAAGAGGTTGGTCGCATCTACGGGTACGATCGCGTGCCGAGCACGCTGCCTGGAGCTCGCACACCCGTCCGCGACCTGTACGAGCGCCGAGACGCCGACGAGACCGCGCGCGAGGTGCTCGCCGGCCGCGAGCTCGATGAGGCCGTGACCAGCAGCCTCGTCAGCGCGGACGGCACGCTCGAGATCGCCATGCCCATGGCGGCGCCGTCGCTGGTCAAGATCAAGAACCCCATGGCCGAGAACCGGGACGCGCTTCGTCGTAGCCTGCTGCCCGGCCTCCTCGAGGCGCTCGCTCTGAATGCGAGGCAGGACCAGGGTGGCGCCCGCCTCTTCGAACTGGGCTCCGTCTTCTGGAAGACCACCTCGAATGCGCTCGACGAGCCGCAAGTGCTCGCCCTGGCCGCCCACGTCCCGGCTGGAGGCGCTGACGCCGCGGTCGCCGAGCTGCGGTCGATGCAGGCGACGCTGGCCACGATGCGAGACCGTTTCGCGATTCCATCGACCGATTTCAAACAAGCCGAATTCCCCAGCCCCGATCCCGGGAGATTTGCCGGTTTCCATCCAGGGCGCACCGGGGAAGTCTTCGAGGGAGACGAACCAATCGGGATCGTCGGCGAGGTGCACCCGCAGGTGCTGGGCCGGCTTGGCCTGCCCGGCCGCGCGGTGGTTGCCGAGGTCCTTTTCGACCGGTTTTCGGCCGGCGGCCGGCGGACGCCGCAGGCCAGACCGCTGCCCCGTTTTCCGGGGGTCCGGCGGGACCTTACGGTGGTGATTCGGGGCAAGATCGCGGCTGGCGAGCTCGTGCAAGTTATCCGCCAGCAAGGCGGTTACACGTTGCGGGACATCTCTATGGTGAGTGAATACCAGGGGCCCCAGCTGGAGGCTGGCGCCCGCAGCCTGTCATTCCGTCTGCATTACCAGGCGGATGACCGGACCCTGACGAACGAAGAGGTTGCAGCTGTCCAGCAACGCATTATCGACGGCCTCAAACAACGGTTTGGGGCCGAGGTGCGGTCCTGATGGACTTCCTGGACCTGATCATCGTCTGCATCCTGTTTCTCAACATCACCCTCGGCTGGGCGTTCGGGCTGGTGCGGCGGGCCGTCGCCTTTGCCGGACTCTTCGCCGGCGTCGGCGCAGCCACCCTGACGAGCGTGAACACGTCCACCTACATCGCTACCACCTTTGGCATCACGTCGGCGCTCTGGGCACACATCATCACGTACACCGTGATCGTGACCTTTGCGATCATCCTCTTCGAGGTGCTCGGCGCCGTGTATCAGCGCTACCTCGACGCCATGATCGCGCCGGCATTTGATCGGATAACCGGGCTGCTGGCGGGCGCGGTCGTTGGTGCATTCGAGGTCACCGTCATGTTGATCGTCGGCGTTGGCACGGTCAATGCGAAGCTGCCGGGCGGCTACACCTACCCACCGGCGTTCCTCACGGCCCAAGACTGGTTCAACAATTCACTGCTGGCTCCGCACTTCTACGCCTTCGAGCCACTAACGCGGACGATCTTCTCGCTCGTGCTGCCGAGCAGCATCAGCAGCTACTTCACGCAGCTCCTGAGCCACTAGCGACCGCTCGGCCTCAATCCAGGCAAATCTGCTAAGCAAGCAGACGTGGCCCTCACGACACCCCGTCTGCCGCGCCGGTTCTTTGCCCGAGACCCGGTGGTGGTGGCTCGGGACTTGCTCGGGCGGATCCTCTTTTACAAGACACCCGAGGGCCTGCTGGCCGGCCGCATCGTCGAGACCGAGGCGTACACCGGCACGCACGACCCCGCATCGCATGCGTTCCGCGGGCGAACCGCGCGTAATGCCGTGATGTTCGGCCCGGCCGGTCACGCCTATGTCTACTTCACCTACGGGATACATCACTGCCTCAACGTCACGGCGGAAGTCTCCGGCACGGCCGGTGCCGTGCTCCTCCGGGCGCTGGAACCGCTGGCTGGAGTCGAGATCATGCGCGCCCGCGGCGACCATGGCCCGGAGGTCCGGGTACTGAGCGGTCCTGGAAAGGTTGGCCGCGCCTTCGGCCTGACGCTGGCGGACAACGGCCGCGACTTCACCCGGGGGCCGCTTGGTCTCGCCGCAGGCTCACCGGTACCGGATCGTGATGTGGCCCGCTCGCGGCGGATCGGCATCTCCCGGGCCGTCGACCTGCCCTACCGCTTCGCGGTGATCGGCAGCCGTTCGGTGTCTAGGGGAACGTGACGGTGACCGTCTGGACCGCCCCGGCATTGGCGGGGTTGTAGTCGTAGGCCTGCACGCTCAGCGTGTGGGTGCTGCCCGAGGAGCCCTTGATCACGAAGGTGTAGGGGGCCTGGGTCAGCCGGATGGGCTTGCTGGCTCCATCGAGGAAGAAGTCGACTTCCTTGATCGCTTGGTCATCGGTCGCCGTGGCGGTGACCAGCACGCTGCCGTCCACCTGCGGCGCCTGGCTCAGCGTCAGCGTCGGCGGAGTGGTTTCGGTAAATAGCTGGCAGTTCTGCGTAGGCGGCTGCGGGTTGTTCTTGTCCTTCATCTCATCCGGGTAACCGGGCGGGTAGACGACAAAGTTTTTCACGGTCGTCAGGTTGGTCGGAATATCGGGCGTGGCGAGCAGCCCATCGGTGGTGCAGACGCGGATCGGCTGGTACCAGTCGTCGTACCGGGTCGGCGCGGTGCCGGCGATGAACCAGTCTGCGATCGGCGTTGGGCAGTTCACCGTGGCCAACAACCCGCTGGGTAGGCACACGGTGACTTTCTTGAGGCCGTCCGGCACCGGGAAGTCCCTTACCGGTTTGCTCGCTTCGTAGGCATTGAAGATGTCGCGGAAGATCAGCCCGGCGCCCTGCACCCCCCAGACCACGTTGAGGTTGGAGTTCACGTTGGCCGGGCACCCACCCGCGCAGGTGTGGCCCATCCAGGCGCCGACCACGACGTCCGGGCTGTAGCCGATCAGCCAGGAGTCTCGCCAGTTCTCGGTGGTGCCGGTCTTGGCCGCAAAGGGCCGCCGGATGTTGAGCGCCGCGCCCACGGGACGAAGGATGTCACTGATCATGTACGCGACCTGGGCGGGCAGCACGCGAACGCCCGCGTCGGGCTTCCATTCCTGCAACACCTTGCCCTGGCTGTCGACCACCTTGAGGATGACCGTCGGATCGTGGTAGATGCCGCCTGAGGCCAGCACGCCGTAGGCGTTGAAGTGCTGCATCGGCACCACCTCAGTGGCGCCGATCGCCTGGGCGAGTCCGCGCTCCGGCGTCAGGTTCGAGTTCGTCAGGCCCATCATGCGCGCCGTCTGGAAGACGCGGTCGTAGCCCAGCTGCTTCAGTAGCTGGATTGCCGGGATGTTGCGCGACTCGACCAGCGCGCGCCGGATCGTGATGACCCCTTCATCGCGATGATCCCAGTCGACGAAGGGATGGCCGTCGATCTTGCCCTGCTTGTCAAGGATCAGGTTCGACGGCGCATAGCCATTGGCCAGCGCCGTGGCGTAGACGTAAACCTTGAAGGAAGAGCCCGGCTGCCGTCCCTGCCCGTCGGTGATGACGTTGTATTGGCCGCCGATCGCCTGGTCGTAGTAGTTCGCGCTGCCGACCATGGCGAGCACCTGCCCGGTGCTGGGGTCGATCACCTCAGCCGCTCCGTTGTTGACGTTGCGCGCCTTCAGGTCAGGCCGGTTGACATTGCTGCTGACCGCCTGCTCGGCGAGCCGCTGCAGGTTGTAGTCGAGGGTGGTCGTGACCCGCAGGCCGCCACCCGCGACCACGGCGTCCCCATATTGCTTGCTCAGCTGCCGAAGCACATAGTCGACGAACCAGGGCGCCTTCAAGTCTCTCTGGATGCTCCCGTCCTGATAGGTGAGCGTCTCTTTGACCGCCTTGTCGTACTCCAGTTGACTTATGTAGTGGTCGCGCAGCATGTCGCGCAAGACAAGCTCCTGGCGACTCTTCGCCTGGGCGGCGGTCGCTGGATTGTAGGGGTCGAAATCCGAGGGCGCATTCGGGATGCCGGCGATCATGGCGGCCTGGGCGATATCGAGGTCCTTTGCCGACTTCGCGAAGTAGGTCTGGGCCGCGGCCTCGACGCCGTAGGCTTCGTGTCCGTAGAAGATCTGGTTGAGGTAAAGGGTGAGGATGTCGTTCTTGGAGAAGCGACGTTCAATTTCGAGCGCCAGGGTTGCCTCCCGGACCTTGCGTTCCAGGGAATTGGCACTCCCGACGAACATCCGCTTGACGAGCTGCTGCGTGATCGTGCTCGCCCCCTGCTCCACCCGCTGATGCGTCAGGTCGGCGATCGCCGCCGCGACGATGCGGCGGAAGTCGATCCCCTGGTGGGTATAGAACTGCCGGTCTTCCAGCGCGATGGTGGCGTCAATCAGGTGCGGGGAGATCGCCGACAGGGGGATAACAGTGCGGACGACGCCGTCGGTGTGCTTGACGTAGAGCAGCACGCCGTTACGGTCGTAGATGTTGGTTGCCTGGGCGAGTTCCTTGGGGTTGAGTGAGCTGGGGTTCGGCAGGTCGCGGGTGTAGGTCTGGTACTTGTCGACCGCCTCGGCGCCGCCACCCAGGCTGAGCATACCCAGCAGCGTGACCGCGACGATGAGGATCTTGGGCCCGTGACCGCGCCGCCGCCGCTTGATCCGGCTGATGGTGAGCACGCGGATAGCGGCGAGTCGGGCAAACCGGTGCTTCTCAGGCGACACCGCGTGTACAACGGTTGAGATCGTTAAAAAAGCACAGGCAATTCCGTCAACCGCGTATATACTCGGCGTCTAGAACGCGTGACGAAACGATGAAGAAGCGACAAAACCGTGATCACGGTGCCTGGGACGCGGTGAGCGCGGGCGCCGTCGACATCATCAACCGCGAGCACCTGAAGAGCCGCATCGAGCGCGACGATCGGTTGCGCGTCAAACTGGGCCTCGACCCAACGCGTCCCGACATCCACCTCGGTCACACCGTCGTCCTCCGGGCCCTCCGCCGCTACCAGGAGCACGGACACCAGGCGGTCCTGATCATCGGCGACTGGACGGCGAGGATCGGCGACCCGTCCGGTCAGAACGTGACCCGGCCGCAATTGACCAAGGACGAGGTCGATGCCGCCGCGAGGACGTACCTCGAACAGGCGTGGAAGATCCTCGACAAAGGCGACACCGAGGTCCGCTATCAGTCCGAGTGGTTTGACCCGATGCGGCTCCAGGACGTCGTCCAATTGAACAGCCGATACACGGTGGCCCGCATGCTGGCGCGGGAGGATTTCGCCAAGCGCACCAAGGAGGGGCGCCCGGTCGGGCTGCACGAGTTGCTCTACCCGCTGCTGCAGGCCTACGACTCGGTCGCGGTCAAGTCCGACCTCGAGCTGGGTGGCACCGATCAGACCTTCAACCTGTTGGTCGGCCGCGACATCCAGGAGGCGTATAGCCAGCCTCCCCAGGACATCCAGACGATGCCGCTGCTCGAGGGGCTCGACGGCGTTCAAAAGATGAGCAAGAGCCTGGACAACTTCATCGGCATCGACGAGCCACCGGAGGTGATGTACCGCAAGGCGATGGCGGTCCCCGACAATCTCATCGTCCGCTACCTGCAACTGACGACCGATGCCACCCCGGTCGAGATCGCCGATGAAGCGCGAGCCCTTCGCGATGGCGAGAATCCGCGCGACGTCAAGCAGCGCCTGGCAGAA
>WNEZ01001356.1_pt1 | contig 20548 bp, 20 predicted proteins | sample 5400521 | NCBI WGS metagenome assembly WNEZ01 (sample SAMN13153339, study PRJNA577476) | soil metagenome | isolation source: 120 cm saprolite under Douglas fir tree site 2 hole 1 replicate 1 | place: USA:California | collected 2015-04-18 | reverse complement strand
GGCGGGCTTGATCCCGCTGGCGACTCTGGCCGCGATCCTGGTGGTGGTCGCATTCCACATGAGCGAGTGGCGCACGTTTGTGTCGGAGTTTCGCGCACCGAAGAGCGACGTCGCTGTCTTGCTCACCACCTTCCTCCTCACGGTCCTGGTGGATCTCACCGTCGCGATCGAAGTCGGCATGGTGCTCGCCGCCTTCCTCTTCATGCGTCGCATGGCGGAGGTGACGAACATCAGCGTACTGACCCACGAATTCACCGACCCCGTGGATGATTTCGAGCACGATCCCAATGCCGTCCGCAGCCGCGTGATCCCTGAGGGAGTCCAGGTCTACGAAATCACGGGACCGTTCTTCTTCGGCGCCGCCGAGTTGTTCAAGGATCGAGTCGGGCGCATTGCCGGGAAGCCGAAAGTGCTGATCATTCGGCTGCGCCATGTCCCGGCCATCGATTCGACCGGGCTGCATGCGCTCCGCGAGCTGATTCACCGCAGCGGGCAGGAAGGGATCCTAGTAATTCTGTCCGACGTGCACGCCCAACCGGTCGTCGCGCTGGAACGCTCGGGGCTCTACGACGAGCTGGGCGAAGACAACATCCACGGCAACATCGACGACGCGTTGAATCGGGCTCGGCAGTATCTCGGGCTGGAGCCCGTAGGGCGTCCGGAGTTTGCGACGCCCACGGTGGCCCGGGAGTCTAAAGACCGTTAGCGCCGCTGCACCGTCCAACGGCCCGTCTGTGTGTCGCCCGACACCAGCCTGGTCGTGTAGGTGCCCGTGATCGAGTTGCCGTTGAGCTCGCCGCTGAACGTGGTCAGCAGGCGCGCGCCGGTCTGCGGATCGGCGTAGGGATCCAGCGTGCCACTGACGTGACCGTGCTCTACACGCACAAACCGGATCGTCAACACGGTCGACGCCGGTGCCTGATTGCTTCCCGTCGCGTTCTGCTCGCGCCAGGGAGCGAGGGGACGACCCCATGCGCTGGGGATCATGACCACATCGCCGAAAGCGGAGTCGCCGGCCGCGCGCAGCGTGAAGGTGATGCTGCCGCTGCGACCCGACTCGGCGCTGCTGTAGTCGCCCGCCCACTCGCCGGTGAGGGCACCGACGTCAGCCGACGCGCCGACCAGTGGCACCGGGGCCCGAGAAGCGCCGCAGCCCGTGAGCGCCAGCACGAGAAGCGTGGGAAGGGTTGGGGATCGAATCATGGGTCGCCTCGCGGTATGGGCGTACTTATTTACGCGCGACGGCGGCGCGCTGCAGCTCTAAACATGCAGGCTATCTTAGAAACGTGCTACGCCGTCAACTGGGTCTGGTCGCCGTTACGGCACTCGTCGTTGGCGAGGTCGTCGCCATCGGGATTTTTCTCACGCCCGCGGGCATGGCCCACTCGCTCGGTTCGCCCTTCTGGCTGCTGATGGTCTGGCTGCTCATGGGTGCGATGGCGCTGAGCGGCGCGCTCTGTTACGGCGAGCTCGCGGCACGCGCGCCGGAAGCAGGCGGCGGGTACGTCTACTTGCGCGAAGCCTACGGTCCTGCGGTCGCCTTCCTGTACGGTTGGAAATGCCTGCTCGTGATGGATCCGGGGATCACGGCGGCACTGGCGGCCGGACTCGCGAGTTATGTCGGCTACGCGCTCGGCATCTCAGGCGTGTGGCTCAAATTCGTTGCGATCGGGACCATCCTCGTGATCGCCGGTGTGAATGTCGCGGGCCTGCGACTTGGCTCCGGCCTCATGCAAGCACTGACCGCACTCAAGCTGGGCGCGCTGGCGCTCATTGCGATTCTGGCACTGGCGTTGCGAGCGGGAAATTGGTCGAACTTCGTGCCGTTCGTCGCTCAGCGGGCCGGCTCAGATCCGCTTCCGTTGGCGTTGGCCGCGGGGCTGATGGGCGCGTTTTTCGCCTTCGGCGGCTGGTGGGAAATCTCCAAGTTGGCGGGGGAAGCGCGTGATCCGTCGCGCACGGTACCGCGCGCGCTCGCGATCGGGGTCGCGATCATCACGGCCATCTACATCATGACGAGCGCCGTCTTCCTTTATCTAGTGCCGCTGGAGCGCGTGACGTCAGGCGAGACGTTCGCCGCGCAAGCCGGCGAGGCGTTGTTGGGACCTGCGGGCGGCCGCGTGTTCTCGGGCGTCGTCATCGTAGCGGTGCTCGGCAGCCTGCTGGGGCTCTTGATGGCGCTCCCGCGGGTCTATTACGCAATGGCGAACGACGGCGTGTTTTTCAAAGGGGTTGCCGCGCTGCATCCACGGTTTGGCACGCCGGCCCGCGCGATCGCGATCCAGGCTATCCTCGCGTCGGTTTACGTCGCATCGGGCACGTTCAATCAGATCATCGGTGTTTTTGTCTTCGTCACGGTGCTGTTCGTCGCGGCGACCGTGGCGGGGCTGTTCCGGATTCGCCGCCACTCGCCCGACGCCTCATATCGGACGTGGGGCTATCCGTTCACGCCTGTACTCTTTCTCGTTTTGTCTGCTGTGGTGCTCTTCCTGGTGGCTGCCCGCAGTCCCTTGCAGGCCGCACTCGGTGTCGGCATCGTCGCCGCGGGCGCCCCAGTGTACTTTTTGGTCTTCCGCAAACAGTTCACCCCACAACCTGCAGGATCTGATGACTTGGATTCGCACGATTCCGCTGCCGGAAGCCGACGAGAAGCTGCGGCGGGCGATTGACGCCCAGAAGGCTCTCTATCCCAAAGAGTACGAGAGCCCTGTGCACCCGACCGCCGACGGCACTTCCGGGATCGTCGCGTCGCACAGCCTCATCCCCGACGCGCTCTATCACGCCTTCGCGACCTTCGGGGCGCTTATGGCCCCCGACCTGCCGCTCACGCGGCGCCAGCACGAGTTGATCACGACGGTCGTCTCGGTCACCAATCGGTGCCGATACTGAATTGAATCCCACGCAGAGTTTCTGCGTCGGATCACGCTGGACCGGGCGCTCGTCGCGGCCCTCGAGGACGATTACACCAAGGCCCCGATCTCCGAGCAGGAGCGCGTGATGCTGGACTACGTGGCGCAGCTCACTCGTGACGCCACGCGGATCGGACTGGCGCACCATAAAGAATTGCGCCGGGTGGGGTTCGACGATCGAGCGATTCTGCAGATCACCTTGATCGCGTCCTGGTTCAACTATATCAATCGTGTGGCCGATGCCCTCGGCGTGGGCCGGGGGTGATTTTGCTGGGACCGGGTATAAAGCGTGTACGTCGTTCGAAACGGAGAAATCGTATGAAAGCGTTGGGACTCATCACGATCAGTCTATGTTGTATCGCCGCGCCGCTCGCGGCGCAGGACACAACCCACGCGCGCCGTCCCGGACAGCCGCCGCACGCGGCTATGGGGCAGCGCGGCCAGCATGGTGAGATGGACGAGATGATGCCGATGATGCGCGAAATGATGGCCCCGCTGATGCGCGTCATGGCGTACACACCAGAGCATCTCCTGGCGCACAAAGACTCTCTCAAGCTCACCACTGATCAGATCAGTAAGCTCACGACAATTCAGAACTCGGCGAAGTCCGCCCACGACGCGGCCGCGGCCGACATCAAAACCCATTTGGGCGGTGTGTCGCAAACATTCCAGGCGGCATCCCCCGATACAAGCGCGCTGCGCACGCATTTCGAAGCGGCGCACGCAGCAATGGGCAGGGCACATTGGGCCATGTTGTCCGCGGCGGCACAGGCGAGAGCCGTGCTCACGGATGCGCAGCGCCAAAAGGTCGATTCCTGGGTGAGTGCCATGGAGCAGCGCGAGGGGCACGAGCATACGATGTGAGGTCTCGCGATCAGCCCTCGCCTTGACTCATATCGGCGAGGGCTGCTTGCTTCTATCGAGGAGATTAGCCAATGAGCGCCCCTTCACCTTCACCGGCGACGATGTCCGATAAAAAGACGGCGACGGTCGCCTGTCCGTTCTGCGACACACTCAATCGCGTGGATTTGACGCGCCTCGAGCAACATCCCAAGTGCGGCAACTGCGGGAAACCGATCCTGCTGGATCGGCCGATCGCGATCTCCGATGCCACCTTCGACAGGGTCACGACCGGCACGACAGTGCCGGTCGTAGTCGACTTCTACGCCGATTGGTGCGGGCCGTGCAAGATCATGGCGCCGCTGCTGGATGACGTCGCGCACCGCCGCGCGGGAGAGATGCTGGTAGTGAAGCTCGACACCGACAAGAACCCTATGAGCGGTCAACGTTTCGGGATTAAAGGCATCCCGACGCTGATCGCATTCCGTAACGGACAGGAGGTGGGGCGCCGCGTGGGCGCCATCCCACCGACCGAGCTCGATGCCTTTCTAAAGTCGATCTAGCTTCGCGCCAACTGACGCAGCACGTACTCCAGAATGCCGCCGTGCTTGTAGTACTGCAGCTCCTGCGGCGTGTCGATCCGGACCAGCGCTTTGAGGCCGGTCACTTTGCCGTCGTCGGCCGTCGCGGTGACGGTCAGCTCCTTGGGCATGTCGCTAAGGCCGAGGATGTCGTAACGCTCTTTCCCCGTCAGGCCGAGCGTCGCGGGGGTCTGGCCGGAAGCGAACTGCAGCGGCAAGATCCCCATCCCCACGAGGTTCGAGCGATGGATGCGCTCGAAGCTCTCTGCGATGACCGCGCGCACGCCCAGGAGCCGAGGCCCCTTGGCAGCCCAGTCGCGTGACGACCCCGAACCGTACTCCTTCCCGGCCAGGACGATCAGCGGCGTTCCCTCGGCGGCGTACTTGAGCGATGCGTCGTAGATCGTCATTTGCTCGCCGTCGGGGAGGTGCACCGTGAACGGTCCCTCGGTTCCCGGCGCGAGCAGATTCTTGAGGCGCACGTTGGCGAACGTGCCGCGCACCATCACTTCGTGGTTTCCGCGCCGCGCCCCGTAGGAATTGAAGTCGATGGGCTGGACGCCGTGACTGACGAGGAATTGGCCCGCGGGACTCGTCTTACGAATCGATCCGGCCGGCGAGATGTGGTCGGTGGTGATGCTGTCGCCCAGCAGGCACAGCACGCGCGCGCCGCGGATGTCGCGAACGGGCCCAGGCTCGGCGGGCATGCCGTCGAAGTAGGGCGCGCGGCGGATGTATGTCGAGGTCGGCTCCCACGCGAAGCGGTCGCCTTCCGGCACCGGCAGCCCGCGCCAGCGCTCGTCGCCGTCGAATACCTGCGCGTAGCTCTTGCGGAACATCGCCGACTTGATCGAGCGAGCGATGACTTCGGCCACTTCCTTGGTCGAAGGCCAGATGTCGCGCAGGAACACGGGCCCGTCGATGCCGATGCCGAGCGGCTCGTTGTGGAAGTCGATATCGATGCGGCCCGCGAGCGCGTACGCCACGACCAGCGGCGGCGAGGCGAGGTAGTTGGCGCGCACTTCCTGTTGAATCCGGCCCTCGAAGTTGCGATTCCCGGAGAGCACCGAGCAGACGACGAGGTCGCATTCCGCAATCGCCGTGGACACGGCCTCGGGCAGCGGACCGGAGTTGCCGATGCACGTCGTGCAGCCATAGCCGACGAGATGAAAGCGCAGCGTCTCGAGCGGCTTCATGAGATCCGCCAACTCGAGATAGTCCGTGACCACTTTGGAGCCGGGGGCGAGGCTCGTCTTGACCCACGGCTTCGAGCGCAGGCCGCGATCGACCGCCTTTTTGGCCATGAGCGCCGCTGCGATCATGACGGAGGGGTTTGAGGTATTGGTGCAGCTCGTGATCGCGGCGATCACGACCGAGCCGTGGTGCAGCAAGCACTCGACGTCGTCGATCACAAGGGTTGCGGACGACGGCCGGGGCGGTGGCGGGTTGGTCCCGGCCTGCCCGCCTTCGGCCTCCCATCGGCCTACCGGAACGGCGTTCACCGGAGCTGGCTTCATCAGCGTCGGCAACGCCTCGGCAAATTTGCGCGGCACTTCCCGCAGTCCGACGCGGTCCTGGGGCCGGCGCGGCCCGGCCATACTCGGCTCGACGGTCGCCAGGTTCAACTCGAGCGTGTCGCTGTAGACGGGCTCGGGTGCGTCGGGCGTATGAAACAGCCCCTGCTCCTTCATGTACGCTTCCACCAGCTTCACCTGCTCCGCGGTCCGGCCCGTGAACTCGAGATAGCGCAGCGTCTCTTGATCGACGGGGAAGATGCCGATCGTTGCGCCATACTCGGGCGCCATATTCCCGATCGTGGCGCGGTCGGCCAGTGGCAGCGTCGACACGCCGGGTCCGTAGAACTCGACGAACTTTCCGACCACGCCTTTCGCCCGCAGCATCTGCGTGATCGTGAGGACGAGATCGGTCGCGGTGGCGCCCTCGGTGAGCTTGCCGCTCAACCGGAAGCCGATCACCTGCGGGATGAGCATGGAGACCGGCTGCCCGAGCATCGCCGCTTCCGCTTCGATGCCGCCAACGCCCCAGCCTAGGACTCCGAGCCCGTTGATCATCGTCGTGTGGGAATCGGTGCCGACGAGTGTGTCGGGATATGCCTGGGTGTCGCTCGTGAATACAACACGAGCGAGGTATTCCAGGTTGACCTGATGGACGATGCCGGTATCGGGGGGAACCACCTTGAATCCCGTGAACGTCTTCTGCGCCCAGCGCAGCAACGCGTAGCGCTCGCGATTGCGCTGGAACTCCAGGTCTGCGTTGACCTGGAACGCGCGCGGCGTCCCGAACTCATCCACGATCACCGAATGGTCGATCACGAGCTCGGCGGGGAGCTGGGGGTTCACGCGCTTGGGGTCGCCGCCCATCTGGACCATCGCATCGCGCATGGCGGCGAGGTCCACGACGGCCGGCACGCCGGTGAAGTCCTGGAGCAGCACGCGCGCCGGCATGAACGTGATCTCTTCGTCCGGGACCTTGCGCGGTTCCCACCGCGCCAGTTTCTCGATGTCCTCGGTCCGAACCACGCGGCCATCCTCGAGCCGCAGCAGGTTCTCGACCAGGATCTTCAGGGAGTACGGGAGTCGGGCGACTGAGAGGCCGCGGCGCTCGAGCGCGTCGAGGCGGAAGATTTCGTAGCTCCGTCCCCCGACCTTCAGGGTGGCACGACCGCCGAAACTGTTGGCGCTCATTGCGGCAACACCTTCACGGCGACGACGAAATACTCCGTCTCGCCGAAACACGTCGTCGGAATGCCTTTGTGCTGCTGATAGGTCAATGCCACGCGCCTGCCGAGTGATCCATTGATCTGCTGGGCGACCATATCATCCCGTACTGTAAAGTAGAATTTCTCGGGATTTGTGCCCGGCATCGACACCATGGCGAGCTCGCCTTCCCACGTTTTGCACAGCCAGCCCTTGTTCGAGAACTTCTGAACGAAACCGGCGCGCTCGCCCTCGGAGTAGCTCCAGTTGAGCGCCGACCAGGTATACAGGGCAAAGATCAGGATCGGTGTGAGCAGGATCCCAGCAATGATGAACTTGCGCTTGCGGGTGAGTTGGACATTGAATTTCAAATTCACGGGGCGGAATCTACTTCGTAGGTTTCCGCGCGATAAGGCGTGAAGCCCCGGGCAAGGTAATTCGGCAGGGCGTTGGGATGATCGAGCGTGCAGGTGTGCAACCACACGCGGCGTGGGGCCAGCGCCCAGGCGTCGCGCACGGCGCTGGAGAGCAGGTGTTTTCCGAAGCCGCGCCCGAACTCACCGGCCACGATCCCGAAGTACGCGATCTCCACGGAATCGTCCTCCGCGACGCGCCGCAGCTCGTACCACCCCGCCAGTCTCGCCGCGTGGTTGCTGGTGATCCGCATCGCGACGAAAAGTTGAATCGCCGGATTGCCCAGGTGCGCCGCGATTTCCTCGTCCGTCCAATCCCAGCGGTCGCGCCAGTGGAATGCCTCGCCGACGGTTCGATAGCACATCCGGTAGAGCTCCGGCTGCGGCTGCGGCGCGCTGGCAATGGCGACATCTGGGAAATCCCCGAATCCCGCCTTGAACTGCGTGCGATCCTTCAGCTCCAGATATGTGCGCTCTACTTGCATTGGTGACCTTGGCGTCTTAGCGCCTTAGCGTCTTGGCGTCTATAATTATCTCATGACCTTCAACAAAATGGGCACGCTGCCCCTGCCGCTGGCGCTCCACCTGGCGACGTACACGGTGATCGGCCTGTTCTGCGCCTTTGCGGGCGGACTCAATCTCATCGACCCGAGCAAGATCTTCCCCAACGCCGTCATCTTCCTCGGCCTCGCCGGGTTCAGCTGGGGCTACGTGTTCGGCATTCTGATGGCGCGCAAAGAAGTGCTCGGATTGGGACTCGTCGCCAGCATCGGCTACATCGTGGCGGGGATCTGGCAGCTGGGCCCCCATTGGGCGCTGGGCGTCCTGCTCCTCGCGATCGGCGCATACGGGCTGGCTGCGCTCGCCCTTTACCGGCGGCAGATACTCGAAGCGTAAGCCTCAGCCAATGACGTTTTCCTGCACCGGCGCGGCGGGGAGTTCCACTACGAACTTCGCGCCGCCCAGGGTGCTGGAGTCTTCCAGCCAGATTCGCCCGCCCACTTCCGCGACTACACGCTGACAAATCGAGAGGCCGAGACCCGATCCCTCGTCGGGACTCTTGGTCGTGAAAAAGGGATCGAAGATCCGGCCGCGCACGTTGGGTGGCACGCCCGGACCCGAATCTTCAACAGTGAGCCGCACCCAGTCCTTCCGAGCTTCCGTCGCCAGTTCGATCACGGCATTGGGACGCCCGCGCACGGCGTGCTCGGCGTTGGTCACGAGATTGATCACGACTTGCTGCAGCTCCTGACCCAGGCCCAGCACCGCCTCGGCGCCGTGATCCATCCGCGTACGCACCTCGATGCTGTCCGTGCGGAGCACCCGCTGGCGGATCTCCGCCACGTCCCGGATGAGCTCGTTGAGCTGAATCCGCACGGGTGTGATGTCGGCGCGGCGTGCCAGGCGCAAGAGGCTCCGCACGATGCGCGCGGCCCGATCCACCTCGCGGACGATCGTCGCGGCGGCGGTGCTGGCCTCGGCGTCCTGGGTCGAGCGGCCCAGCATCTCCGCCTCCATTCGAATCGCGGCGAGCGGATTGTTCACCTCGTGCGCCACACCGCTCGCGATCTCTCCGACCGTGGCCAGCTTCTCGCGCGCGATGAGCTCGCGCTGCGCGCGCAGCTCGTCCGTCCGGTCATACAGCGCGACCAGCAGGTCCTGTGATCCGAGCCCGCGCAGGTCCGTGACCGTACAATCGCAGATCCGGCGATCGCCGCCGCCTTGCGTGACCAGCACACGGCCGTGCCAAGGCTGGCCCTCCTGACGGCCCGTCAACATGAGCCGCACGGTCAATCCGCTCGGCGAGAGCCCGAGCTTCTCGAGATGGCGCCCGACGGCCGCATCCTTCGACTCGAGGCCGAAAACCTGCATCGCCGCTCCGTTGAGCAGCCGCAACGTGCCCGCGGTATCCACCAGCGCCATCGGCAGGGGACTCGCGTCGACCATCGCCCGCGCCCGGTCGGCGGCGGCGCGCGTCGCGGCGACGGCTTCCGAGAGCTCGATGCCGCCGGCGATATGCGCGGCAACGGCTGATACGTAGTGCAGCTCGTGAAGAGTGAAGGGCGGAGTGGCCGGCGCATCGGCCGCCTGAATTCGCATCAGTCCGACGGCGCCGACGGGCCCGTGGGAGAGCCGCAGCGGCGCGATCAGCGCCGCACGCACGCCCTCCGCGAGTCTGGTCGCGATGGGGCTCGCATCCGGCTCGGCTCGTAGATCCGCGGTCATTAGCGCTTCACCGGTGCGGACCACACGACCCGTGGCGCTGCTCTCGAGTCCCAGGATCAGCCCTTCGAGCTGTGACGCGCCGCCGAGCGCGGGCGAAATGCGCATGTTTTCGCCGTCCGGCTGCTTCAAGGCGACGAAGGCACCCTGGGCATCGACCAGCTCCATGAGACTCTGCAGCGTATAGCGCAGCAGCAGCTGCGTCTCCGGGGCGGCGAGCAACCAGCGCGCGAGCTCGACCACGAAGCTGCCGAGCCGCCGCTCGCGCTCCAGCGCGGCACGCCGTCCGACCATGACCGCGAGGCGGGAAGAGAACTCGATCGCCGCTTCGAGCTCCGATGCCGGCAGCGCCGGTGGCGCGCCTGCGAGCGTTGCTTCGACGCGCCGTCCCTCGGGATCGTGCCACGCCGTATTCAGACTGCGGCCGGAGCGGTCGTCGGTGCCCGCGGCGACCGATCCGGCTTCGTTGACTCCCTGGTAGCGAATCGACAGCCGGGCGCCGCCGGCCCAGCCGCTCAAGATTCCCGCGGCCGCCTGCCAGAAGTCTGTCGAGCGTTTCGCATCGCTCGCTTCGCGGAGCAGCGCCTGCAAGGCGTCTCTCATGCGGCCTCGAATATATCGGTTCGGGAACCGCGTGGCGTTCTCGGGACATGACCACACATCTCAATCTCGTGGACGGGGAGCCCACCAGTCCGCCGCAGTCGCCGCTCCCCACCACGCCTCCCGCCGATGCCGAATTGCTGGACGCTTATTCGCGTACGGTGAGCGGCGTGGTGGAGCGTGTCGCTCCGGCGGTCGTCAGTGTCGAAGTGCAGCATCGGCGTCGCGGCACGTCCCCACGCGAGTCGCAAGGTGCCGGATCGGGATTCGTCTTCACGCCCGACGGATTCATCCTTACCAACAGCCATGTCGCGCACGGCGCTACTAGGACGGACGTGGCGTTTGCCGATGGCCGGCGCCTCCGCGCCGAGCTGGTCGGCGATGATCCTGACACCGACCTCGCGGTGCTGCGTGTCGACGCTTCGTCTCAGGTCACCGCGCCGCTGGGGGATTCGGCGGCGCTACGCGTGGGCCAGATCGTCATCGCGATCGGAAATCCGCTCGGATTTCAGAGCACCGTGACGGCCGGAGTGGTGAGCGCACTGGGCCGCTCCTTCCGATCGGTTTCTGGGCGCTTGATCGACAACGTCATTCAGACCGATGCGGCGCTGAATCCCGGCAACTCGGGCGGGCCGCTGCTCGATTCGCGCGGGACCGTCGTCGGCGTCAATACGGCCGTGATTCTGCCCGCGCAGGGGATCTGCTTTGCCGTCGCGGTGAATACGGTCAAGCTCGTCGTGGGACAGCTCATCGCGTTTGGGCACGTGCGCCGCGCGCGCATCGGCGTTGGGGGACAGAACGTTTCGTTGCCGCGTCTCGCGGTCCGGGCGCACCGGTTGATCCAGCCGAGTGGTGTGCTCATCACCACGATCGAGCCGGGCAGTCCAGCGGCGCGCGGGGGTTTGCAGCCCGGTGACATCATCGTGGCGTTCGATGGACAACCGGTTCACGGCATCGACGACCTGCATCGCCTGCTCACGGGCGACCGGATCGGTACTGCTACCACCGTCGCTGCCGTGCGCAAAGCGGAACGTTTGGAGCTCCCGATTACGGCTGCCGAAACGGCGAAGCCGTAGCTGTGACGTGCTCGTGACAGCGCGGGTGTTGCTTGAGCGGGGCGGCGTAACTACAATTCGTGCCATGACTTTCTGCGCTTGCAATCCAAAGATGCTCCTCCACACCGGGAACCCAACCGGGGAGGCGGGCGCTACCTGAGGCGGTGCAGAGATTCGCAACGCGACGGAACGGCCCGCTCTTCGATGGAGCGGGCTTTTTTGCGCGCGTAACACAACAAAGGGAGAGTTGGATGAAGAAGCATTACCTATTGGCGAGTGACTTCGATCAGACGTTGAGCTTTAACGACTCCGGCATCGTGCTGAGCGAGATGCTGGGGATCACGAGCTTTCGTGAGAAAGTGGCGGCACTCTCCGATCTCAATCTCGTGCAGCAAGGCGCCGAGCTGGCGTACCTGCTCGCGAATGACCCGGAGTACGCCCGAGTCACTCGTAATGATCTCCTCAAGGTCGGCCGCCAGGTCCGGCTCAAACGGAACGTGGAGCGTCTCACCCGGATGCTCGCGCAGGGGATCGACGGCAACCGCTTCGATTTCTACGTGATCTCTGCGGCGCCTCAGGAAGTCGTGCTGTCGGCGCTCGAGGGGATCGTCCCGGCCGATCATGTCGTCGGCACCCGGTTCGAGTTCCAGCCCGGCGACGGCAAGATCGGGACGCTGCTCGGCGTCGCGGCCGGCTACGGCAAGGTCGCGGCGGTGGAAGAAATCCGCGCGCGCCACGTCGTGCCTCGCGATCAGGTCGTTTACGTCGGTGACGGGCAGTCGGACATTCCCGTCATGCTGCACGTCAACCGCGGCGAAGGCTTCACCATCGCCGCGTCGGAAGCCCGCGAAATCGCCCAGATTGCCAAGCGCACGGTCATCAGCGATGACGCGTTGTCGGTGCTGGTGCCGATTCTCGAAGAGATCGCCGGGTTCGGCCCGAGCCAGATTCGCGCGCTCTTCGAGGACCAGGGGCTCGTGATTCAGGAGTGGGACCGCGTGCGCACCGATTGGTTGACGATTCGGGACGGCGCGGGGGACGGTATCATCCGGTTGGATGCGGTAGCCGGCGCCTAGGCGCGAATCGCTCCCAGGAATTGGGCCGGGTTGGGCGTGTAGCCGGGGAAGACCGTTCCCAAATCCGTCGCTCCCAGGTGGCGCGCGAGGATCTCACCGAAGAGGTCGCGGAAATCGGTCGTGACCGCGACGTCGCGCCCTTCAAAGCGTTGCTCGAGCGCCAGCCCGGGCCAGCGGCCCAGCACGCGCCCACCGTTCACCGGCCCGCCGAGTGCCAGCATGGCGGTCGCGTGGCCGTGATCGGTGCCGCTGTTGCCGTTCTCGCGGATCGTCCGGCCGAACTCGGACATCGTGAGCACCACGACGTTGCGCATGCGCTCGCCCAGATCATGGTTGAACGCCGCCAGCGCCAGGCCCAGCTCGCGGAGCCGAGCCGACAGTTGGCCTTCACTCGAGCCCTGGTTCACGTGCGTGTCCCAGCCGCTGCAGTCCGCAAACGCGATCTCCAGGCCGACGTCCGCTTTGATGAGCTGAGCGATTTGGAGCAGCGTCTTGCCTAACCGCCCCTGCGGATACTCGACGCCGGCCGCCGGACGGTACTGCGACGGATCCGCGCGCTTCAGCATTTGGACGGCCTCGAATCCCTCCCGCGACGAGGACGCCAGCAGGCCCGTCCCTGCGCCGTCGTACAGCTCCTCGAAGGCGCGCGTCAGCCGGTCGCGCGCGGCCTCTTGCGGAACGCGCAGGCCAAACGCCTGCAGATCGTCGATTGCGAGCGACGGCGCGCTGCCGGCGAGAATGCGCGGCAGCTGCGGCCCGAACGCGACCGCTCGGAATGGCGTGTCCTCGTGCTCGCGATCGTGCTGGCAATAGCGATTCATCCAGCCGTCCCCCGTGCTCTTCACACCGGGGGTGCCGCTCTCCATGTAGTCCTGCGCGTCGAAGTGACTGCGGGTGCCGTCCGGCGAGCCGATTGCGTGAATCGCGGCGAGGCTCTTGTTGTCCCACAGCTCTTTGAGGGGCGCGAGGCTCGGATGCAGGCCGAAGTGGCCGTCGAGATCCACGACGTCGGCGGCAGGAACCGCGATGCGCGGGCGCTCCTGGTAATAGGCCGGCTCGCCATGTGGGACGATCATGTTCAGTCCATCGACGGCGCCGCGCTGGAAGAGGCAAACCAATATCGGATGGGCCGATGGGCCGCCGGGCCGTCGGGCCGCAAAAGCGGCGCGCGCGAGGAAGAGCGGATCCAGGCCCAGACTGACTAAAGTCAGACCACCGGCCTTCACGAAGACGCGTCTGGAAATGGTCATTGTTTTTGGAAGTCAGGGCCGCCGAGAGCGAGGCCGACGGCGAGCGCCCGTGCTTGAGCTGGATCGGCAACGTCGGTCAGCTGCTCCAGAATCACACTCTTGGTATGCGCGGACATGGTGCCGGCCAGCAATTGCTGATCGATCATATCGACGAGCCGGGCGTGATCCGCGTTAGCCGGGATGCTCGAACAATCCTTGGCGATTCCCATGGCGGCGTTCATTCGCGCCAGCAGCGCACCGCTATTCACCCAATGCGCCTCAGTTTCCGCGTAGCCCGTAGGTGCCGGCTGCTGATAGAGTGGCTCACCGAGGCGGGCGACCAGCTGCGCGAGCCGCGGGGTGTCGTCGGGCTCGACGCCGGTGGCGCGCACCGCACTCACGACGAATTCGAATGGCGTCTTGACCTTGGAGCGGACCGCCTGCGCCGACCAGAAATCGGGGGACATGAAGATGGCGCGCAGCACGGCGCGAATGTCGCCGCCGGTCTTCTGCCAGGCGGCGACGGCGGTATCGATACACCCATCCGGCGGGTCATCGGCGACGAAGCGCGTGCAGAGCTTTGCACTGACGTGATGCATCGTGGCGTGCTGGCTCGCGAGAAACTTGAGCAACCGGATGCCTTCATCCTGGCCGTCATCGTCGAAGGTGAGCCCAAAGACGTGCTTCTCGCCGCGATCGTGAGCCCAGTCGCGGAAGACGAAACCTGAACCGCGTTCCGGAGGCTCGATGCTCCAACCGGTGAAGATGCGCGCGACTTCGATGATGTCCTGCTGGGTGTAACCGCCGTCGACGCCTAGGGTATGGAGCTCGAGGAGCTCACGCGCATAGTTCTCGTTGATTCCAGTAGGCTGCCGCTGCTGCCGCTGCCGCCGCTCTTCAGGCATCTCATTCATGCCAAACCGTCGCCGCAAGGAGAAGAAAGAGCGGCGCTGCTGCGGGGGGACGGAACCCGGTGCCACGCTCTGCGCATTATCGAGATAAAACAGCATCGCGGGACTTTCGGCGGTCGCAAGGAGCAGATCCTCGAAGCGGCCGAGTGCCCGCGGCCGGATTGTTTCCTCTATATAGGAAGGCAGCAAGAAGCGATCGGCGCCCTTGTCGACGAACACGTTGAAATGATTCGTCCAGAAGTCGACCATCACCTCACGCAGCTGCCGCTCCGACAGCGCGGCTCGCACGATCGCGAGCTGCTGCAGCTCGCCGCCCAGCTCCCGGAACTCCTGCATCGGGCGGGCATCGCGCATGCGCGTCGAATCGCCCGTTGCGGCGGCCTCCCGTTGCAGACGCTGACGCTCACGAGTCGCATCGCGATACCGGCCGGCAAGATCGGCGCGATTGTAATCGAGGATCTTGAACTCCCGCTCGCGCTCCGCGATGTGATCGTCCGATATGTGATCGGGATCCAACTGGCGCGCGATCCAGCGCATCACGCCGAAGCGCGCGACGCTGTCCGCTTCGCCGGGACGAGCGCCGTACGCCAGTCGATTCAGCGCGTGAAACGCCGAATCGCGCGGCGTGAGCGTGGGGACCTGCGCGGCGAGCGCGAGAACGAGGACGAGGTGCATGTGGCTATACTGACGGCTTCACCAGTGCGAAGTTAATGGCTATGGCGCGCCCTGGTCGTTCCTCACGCAGGTACGGGGGATCTGCCGACGGACCACCCCCCACCTGGAGCGAACGGCTCGAGGCCCTGAAGCACGTACCGCCGCTCCTGCGGTTGGTTTTTGAAACGCACCGTGGCTACACCGTTGCCATCCTGCTGCTGCGGGCGATCCGGTCCCTCATTCCCGTCGCGGTTCTCTGGATCGGCAAGCTCATCATCGATGGCGTCGTTGCGGGCGTTGCCACCGTTCGCGCCGGCGGCACGCCCGATTGGTGGCATCTCGCCGGCCTCGTCGGGCTCGAGCTCGGCATCGCCGTGGTGGGCGAGGGGCTGGCGCGGCTCTCGTCCCTGCTCGAGAGCCTGCTCGGCGATCTGTTCGCCAACCGGCTGAGCGTCCGCCTCATGCAGCATGCCGCTGCGCTCGATCTCGCCCAGTTCGAGGACCCTGAGATCTACGATCACCTCGAGCGCGCCCGCCGCCAGACCGTCGGTCGCATCGGCCTGTTCACGCTGTTGCTGGGGACCGCGCAGGATCTCATCACCCTGATTGCGCTCGCGAGCGTGCTGCTCGTACAGCTGCCGTGGCTCTTGCTCCTCTTGACCGTGGCCGTACTCCCGGCCTTCCTCGGCGAAGCGCACTTCGCATCGCTCGGCTATTCGCTGCTGTTCCGCTGGACCCCCGAGCGCCGGCTGCTCGACTATCTGCGCTACATGGGCGCGTCGGACGAATCCGCCAAAGAAGTGAAGCTGTTTGGCTTGTCGAATTTCCTCGTGGGCCGGTATGCCACGCTGTCGGAGAAGTTCTATCAGGAGAACAAGCAGCTCGCGGTGAAGCGCAACATCGTCTCTACGCTGCTGGTCTCCCTGGGCACGCTCGGCTATTACGGAGCCTACGGCGTGATCATCTATCGCACGGTGATGGGCAGCTTCACGATCGGCACGCTGACATTCCTGGCTGGCTCGTTCCGCCAGAGTAGAAGCCTGATCCAGAGCGTGCTCATCTCGCTTTCCTCGATTTATGAGCAGAGCCTCTATCTGAGCGATTTGTTCACATTCTTCGATGTACAACCCAGTGTCGTCTCGAAACCTGGAGCCAGGGCAGTCCCGCGGCCGCTGCAGAGCGGCTTTCGGTTCGAGAATGTCGGGTTCCGCTATCCGGGCTCAGAGCGCTGGGCGGTGCGAGGACTCTCGTTTTCATTCGAGCCCCATGAGCGCATCGCGCTCGTAGGCGAGAACGGTGCGGGAAAGACGACACTGGTGAAGCTGCTCGCTCGACTGTACGACCCTGACGAAGGCCGGATCCTCTTGGACGGCCTCGATCTCCGGGACTACGACCTCGACAGTCTCCGCAAGAACATCGGCATCATCTTCCAGGATTTCGTGCGCTACGACTTCGTGCTGCGCGAGAATATCGGCGTCAGTCAGGTCGACGCGCTGGACGATGATGCCCGGATTCGCGAAGCGGCGCGGCGCAGCCTGGCCGACTCGGTCGCCAAGCGCGTCCCGCAGGGATTCGATCAAATGCTCGGGCGCCGCTTCGACAACGGCGTCGAGCTGTCGGGCGGTGAGTGGCAGAAGGTGGCCCTGGCGCGCGCCTACATGCGCGACGCGCAGGTCCTGATTCTCGATGAGCCGACCGCGGCGCTCGATGCCCGTGCCGAGTACGAGGTGTTCCTGAGGTTCGCCGAGCTGACCAAGGGCCGGATGGCGGTGCTGATTTCCCATCGCTTTTCGACGGTGCGGATGGCGGATCGGATTCTGGTGCTCAAAGGCGGCGAGCTGGTGGATGACGGCACGCACGAAGAGTTGGTGGCGCGCGGCGGCCTCTATGCGGAGTTGTTCAGCCTGCAAGCCGCCGGCTACCGTTGACCAGCTTCGCTCAGCCAGATTTACGGCGGGCTGAGCACGCGTTTCTGACGAGCGCCGGCGCCGCAGCAGAGTTATTTTCCCGGGACCGTCGCCAGGAGGACGCATGTCGAGAATCGCCCGTGTACTGATTTTGTTGAGCGCCGTGATGCTGCTAGCGTCCGCGCTCGCGGCGCAGTCCAAGTCCAAGAGCAGCAGCTCGCTGATCACCCAGGAGGAGATCGAGCGCGCGCGCCCCAACGTCGGGAACGCGTTCGATGTCGTCCAATTGCTGCGGCCGAGGTGGTTGGGACGCGCTCGAGACGTACTGACGCTGCCCGGCCCCGGGACCGACGTACGGATGTCGGAGATCCATATCTACGTCGACGACCGGGACCGGGGCGACGTCGAGTTCCTCAAGACGATTCCCGCGGAGCTCATTTATTCCCTCAAGTTCATGAGCACGACGGAGGTTGGCGCGCGGTTCGGACCCAGTAGCGGTCCGGGAATCGTGGTGACGCTCACGCACTAGGGCGCCGGCCGCACATTTCCCCCGTCGGCAACGAATTTCCACGTGCCGTCGGGCTGTCGCCGCCAGATCGTGAGGTATTTGCTGTAGTGGTTCAGGCTCGCGATCCTGGCCTCGCCGACCGTGCAGCCGAGATCCCCCGACGGCGCGATTTCCGCGGCGACCGGCCACCATTCGAGCACGGCGCCGGCCGGGAAGCCGTCGAACCCCGCTCCGATCGCCTGCCGCCCCTGCGTCATTTGGGTCCCGCCGCCGAACGACATCGCCTCCTCGGCTGCGAATGCGAGGAACGCGTTCTTCGCGCCACTCGTCACCGACAGCGCGGCGAACGCGGAGTCGGCACGCAGTAGCTCGCTCGGATCGGCTCGGCCGCGCACTTGCGCCCCCAGCGCACCGCTGGGACCAGCCGGCGCAGGCGAGTCCGGGGCGGGGACGGGCCGGGTGCTGGCGTATGCCGCGAGTCGCCACACGCTTCCTGTTTTCCGCCAGCACGCGAGGTACTTGCCAAGCGTTGCCCCCGCGTGCGTCCAGCCGTAGGTGTACCCGAGCTGGCCGTCGGCCGACACGTCGCCAAACGCGGGCGTCCACGTCTGCGTGGCGATTGAGTCGGCACTCTCGAGGAACGTGCGAATGTGATCGGCGCCGCGCAGCAGCGGCGCGCCCGGATAGAGATACGCGGCACCCTCGGTCATGCTCGGCAAGAACCCCTGCACCATTCCGCGGGCAGCCGTCTTGTCGGAGAGCGATCGATCGGCCGCCAGCAACGCGTCACGATCCGATGTCCGGTCGCCGGTAGCCAGGAGCAAGGTGAGACTGAGCAGCAATGGTCGCATGGGTGATTCCTCCCGGCCGACAATCTGGTCGCGCCGAACGACCTCGCGAAGAGGCGGCGCGTTACCGCCCTGTGAAGTTCACACGATTCTGACCACGGCGCGCCCACGGGCCGGTCGCCGGTTTCGTAGCATCCTACAATGAAGCTCATGAAGCGAGCATTGATCGTCTGGGGCGCGTGGACAGCCGTTGCGCTCCTGTTCTCGATCCAAATGCACTTCCAGACCACGAGCAGCGTCCCGCCCGATCCGCGGTCGTGGAGCTGGATCCTCGCCTGGCAGCTGTCCGGATGGTGGTGCTGGGCGCTGTTTACTGTGCCGGTATGCGCCTTTGCCGCGTGGGCCGTGCGGATTCGCCGTCCGGTGCTGCTGATCGCCGCACATGTGCCGATGGCACTGGCCACGGCGGTGGCGTGCGCCGGATTCGAGGGTGGGCTGAAATGGGGACTCGGTCTGTGGCGCACGCCGCACACGCTCGTCACCGGCATCTGGGACGGCATCGGGATCTGGTGGACGTTCAACGTTCTCGTGTACGCGATGGTAGCGGGTCTGTACCACGCCTGGCGCGCGGCCCGTCTCGAGATGCAGCTGGTGCAGGCACGGCTCGATGCCCTGGTCGGACAGCTCCAGCCGCACTTCCTCTTCAATACCCTGCACACCATCTCGGCATTCGTGCTCGAGGACCCGAAGCAGGCGAACCGCATGATTACCCGGCTCTCCGAGCTGCTGCGGCAATCGTTTAATCGGGAACGCGGGCCGCTCGTCACACTCGAGGAGGAGCTCGAGTTGTTGGACCATTATGTCGCCATTCAGGAAGCGCGATTCGGGGACCGCTTGCGCGTGACGTTTCGGGTCGATCCTCGCGCCGCGTCGGCGGTCGTCCCGACGTTGCTCCTGCAGCCGCTCGTGGAGAACGCCATCAGACACGGCGCAGTCCCCAACGGCGCCGTCGCGGAAGTCTCGATCGCCGCGGTCCGCGAGGGCGACCGTCTGCACCTCGAAGTGAGCGACAACGGGCCGGGCCTCAACGGCAGCTCACGTGGCGGGGGACTGGGCCTCGCCAATACCCGGGCTCGCCTCCAGGAGCTGTACGGTCCCAGTCATCGATTCGAGCTGACCAACGCTCCCGCTCCCGGCGGCGCGTTGGCGGTGATCGATATTCCCTACTCCGATCATGCGCGCGATCATCGTTGACGACGAAGCGCCCGCGCGGCGCCGCCTGCGTGGCGTGCTGCAACAGATCAGCAGCGTCACGCACATCGACGAGTGCGCGAACGGCCGCGATGCGGTGGAACTGTTGCGCCGCGGCACGCCTGATCTAGTGTTCCTGGATATCCAGATGCCCGACCTCGACGGCTTCGCGGTCGCCGCGGCCGTAAACGACGAGCGTCCGCCGGCGATCGTGTTCGTCACCGCCTTCGAAGAGCACGCCGTGCACGCCTTCGAGATTCAAGCGTTCGACTATCTCCTCAAGCCGTTCGACGATGAGCGCATCATCGGGACGGTCAAGCGCGCGGAGGACTTTCTCGAGTGGATCAGGCGCGAGGGGGCCACCGATCCGTCGCTCCACGGCTTCGGCGATGTCACCGTCGACTTCGCGCGCCATCAGGTGCGGCGCGCCGGGCGGATGGCGGAGCTGCGGCCCAAGGAATACGCGCTGCTGGTCGCGCTGCTCAAACGCGGTGGGCGCGTGGCGAGCCGCCTGGAGCTACTCCGGGAGGTGTGGGGCTACGCGGAGGACGTGATGAGCCGGACCGTAGATACGCACGTCGCCATGCTGCGGCGCAAGCTGGAGCGCGACCCCGCCCATCCGCGCCACATCGTCACCGTCCGGACCTTCGGGTACCGGATCGAGCGCTAGCGAAACAACAGTCGGTCGGCGATGCGCTCGGCGATCGCGGCCGGTTCGCCACTGGAGCGATTGGTCAGCACGATGACCGTCAGGCGCCGGCCCGGGAACCGCTGGATCGCATTCCGAAAGCCGCTCGTCTCGCCGGTATGGCGCCAGCGCTTCTCGCCCCGATGGCGATCGACGAACCAGCCAAATCCGTACTGCGTGTCGGCGCCTCCGGGCAAT
>WNEZ01001980.1_pt1 | contig 20561 bp, 20 predicted proteins | sample 5400521 | NCBI WGS metagenome assembly WNEZ01 (sample SAMN13153339, study PRJNA577476) | soil metagenome | isolation source: 120 cm saprolite under Douglas fir tree site 2 hole 1 replicate 1 | place: USA:California | collected 2015-04-18 | reverse complement strand
CGCATCTTCGCTTGACGAGCTTTCAGCTGCAACGTCAGCTCGTCCATGACCGGCGTGTCGTCGATGTAGATCGATGCCTCGCCGAGTGGGCCCAGAGCATTGGAAACGCGGTCGAACTCCGCCTCGCTGAGCAGCCCTCGGTGTAAGCGCTGAGCATCGATTTGTGCCTGCTCGGTGAGGAGCCGCTCGGTCAGCTGCTCTTTGGACATCTCGAGGCTGAAGATCGCGATCGACTTCTTCCGCTCGAGGGCCGCATGGAGACCGACGTTGAGGGCGAACGAGGTGTTGTGCACCAGGATGTCCTGAGCGATGAAGTTGTTCGTGTCGGGCACCGTGAGGTCATAGACCTGGTGCTCGCCGGTGGCTTCGATCGAGACGATCTCGTCCCAGTAGATCTGGTCGCTGGCGAGTTGTGAAAGCCGGCGGTCTCTGAGCACGTCGGCGTAAGCGGCCAGCCTGCCTTGCGTGATGCCGCGCGTTCGGTGTGGATTGAATCCTCGAAGGCCGGCGCCTTTTTCACCGGCGAGGATGGACAGCTTCGTTACGGTCAATCCTCTGTCGAGCGCCGACAACCGAATATCGCTCCAGATCGGCTTTGGAAGCATGCCGACGTTGCTCTTCCGCGGCTCGATGAACCGCTTGAAGCGGACTGCCTTCTCGCCGATCCACCCTATCTGCTGCTGGTACCACTCGACTGACTCCGGCTCGGTGATCTCCACGCGCCAGCATCGGTCTTTCTTCTTCCAGAGCTTGGCCACGATCCCAAAGCGGACAAGCGCGTGATGGAGATCCTCGGCCAAACCCTGTGAAGCGACTGCAAACTCGATCCGCGGATAGCCCCCCATTGAGTAGATGGTTCCGTCGCAGCTCATGAGTGTCTTGATGAATTCGGCGAGCCGAAGGCGATCCCACGTCCAGGCGCATTTTGGAAACCGTTTGTGCTCCGCTAGCTTGCCTATGAGGCCGAGGCCCTTGAGAAGCTCTTTCACTGGATTTCCCTCCAGCGGGACGCCTTCACCACGGTTCGGCGATGGGAAATAGCTGATGCCATGACGACGGATGTGCAGCGATGGATATAGGCTTGTCACCTGAGTCGTGAAGTCGTCAACGATCACAGGATCGGTGTTGGTGAAGCCTGGGCTGGAGCTGGTGAGCGACCCTTCGGCAATGAAATAGGCAACAAGGCGAACCTGTCCTAGCGGCCAGGAGTCGTCCGTGCCGAAGCATTCCATGCGTCGGGGCACCGCGATCTTGTCCCCGACAACAATGTCGTGGAGCGGTTGCCAGCCGCGAACTGTCAAGAACGGATGGTGGCCGGTCACCTCGACTGATCGCCCAGTTCGGGTAATAACCTGGAAGCACGGTTTTACGCCGCTGTCCACCCAAGCTGAGATGTCCGTCGGCTTGATGCACCCATCCCAGGTGAAGCCATGTACCGCGGGCAGCTCGCGCTTCACGGCTTCTGCGATCGTTATCCGCTCACCCGTTGCCGGGTCGTCGATCAGGCTATGGCTCACCAGGCACTTCCCCATGCTAGGCCTGCCCGCCACGATGATCAGGTCCGAGTCCTTGAACCCGCCCGTCATGCGGTCGAGGTCGTGAAACCCTGACGGCACCCCGACCACACCCTGCCCGCTCTCCATCTGCAGCGAGATGCGCTCCATCGCCGGCCCGAGCAGGTCGTAGAGCTTCGACAGCTCGCGCTGGTCGCGGTCGTCCGCGACCCCGAAGACCAGCGACTGCGCCTGGTTGATCGCCTCCTCGGCCTCCACCCCATCGTCGTAGCCGAACCCCGCGATGTTCGCGCCGGCGGAGATCAAGCGCCTCTTGTACGCCTTCTCCTTGATGATCCGGCCGTAGTACTCGATGTTGGCCGACGTCGGGACCGCGCTCTGCATCGAGGCCAGCTGCGTGCGCCCCCCGATGCGATCCAGCATGCCCATGGTTTGCAGCTGAGCCGCCAGGGTGACGTTGTCGATGGGCTCTCCCGCGGCGAAGAGATCCAGAGCCGCGCGGTAAACCTGGCCGTTGTTCTCGCGGTAGAAGTCCTCCGGGTGGAGGAACTGCAGCACTTTGGCGATCGAGAGTGGATCGAGGAGTATGGAGCCGAGCACCGACGTCTCGGCATCGAGGTCGTGGGGTGGCACCCTCCCGGGTGTGAGCGCGATCGTCGCCATGACCGACGCTCTACCGGTCCTGAGTCACGATCACATTGACGTGGGCGGCCACGTCGCGGTGCAGCTTCAACGACACTTCATGCTCGCCCAGCGTCTTGATGGGCTCCTTCATGTCGATCTTGTGCCGGTCGATCTCGACGCGATGCTGAGCCTTGAGGGCGCTGGCGATGTCCTGGTTCGTGATCGAGCCGAAAGCCTTGTCCTCGGCGCCGACCTTGAGGCGCACGACGACGGTCTTGTTGTCGATCTCGTCGGCCAGCGCCTGGGCAGCGACGCGGTCCTTCGTCTCGCGCTTGACGGCCGCGTCTTGCAGCCGTTTTGCCTCCGCCTCGACGCCCTGGTGGGCCCGAACCGCCAGCTTGCGCGGCAGCAGGAAGTTGCGGCCGTATCCGTCCGTGACATCCTTCACGTCGCCGGCCTTGCCGACATTCGCGACATCCTTGGTCAACATCACCCGCACTTGTCTCTAGCCCTCCGATACCGGTTGATACGGATCCCTGCTCGCGATGCGCGCCATGCGCGTCCGGATTCGGTTGGCGAGCCGACCAGTGCCCTCGCGTGCGGCCGCGACCGTGTCGCGAAAATCGTGATCGAAGACGCTCTCGCCGGCTTCCAGCGCCAGCTCGTGCTCGCGTCGCACGTCCGCTGGGCAGGCCTCGACAAACGTCTTGACCGCGAGTATCCCCAGCGCCAGCATGTCCAGCTCGCCAAGCACCGGCACCCAGGCCGGGAAGTCGATCGGGCTGATGATCAGAGCCAGGGCGCCCAGCACCGCTGCCTTGGGAACGGCGGGCACGCGCGGATCACGCAGCAGGCAGTACGCGAGCTTGCCGTGCCGCGGCACCTCCACGAGAAGATCTTTTGCGCGCGCGAGGACAGGATGCATGGGGGCCGGCAAAGCCTACCGCTTTTCGGCGGCCAAAATCAGCCTACTTAACTTAGCCTTTCGCCCATGGCCACGGCCTTCGCCACCGAACGAGCGCCCGCTCATTACGGGAACCTGCAGCACACCGCGCTCAGCGCGTTCTGGTTCGGCAGCAACTTCCTTTGGATTCCGCTGACCACCGTTCTGATCCAGGCCCAGGTCGATGAGGTTGTCCCCAAAGACGTTCGGAACACCGCCATCGGCGTCGCACTCGGTCTGGGCGGCGTGTTGGCCATGACCGTCCCTCCACTCGTCGGCGCGTGGTCAGATCGCTTGAACACTCGGTTTGGGCGCCGGCGTCCGATCATGGTGGCCGGCACCCTGCTCACGATCCCGGGCCTGCTGATCCTGATGGCGGCGAACAACTACCCGGAGATCATCGTCGGGTACGCCATCATCCAGTTCTTCTTCAACGCGGCGGGAGCCGCCTACGCGGGCATCATCCCCGACGTCGTGCCTGCCCAGCAAATCGGCAAGGCCAGCGGTTTCCTGGCCACGATGACCCAGCTGGGAATTGGGGGCGGCCTCGGGGTCACCGGGCTCCTCACCCACAACCGCCTGATCTACCTGGTCATGGGCGCCGTCGCCGCGCTGACCCTGATCCCCACCGTGTGGGCGGCGCGCACAGAGGGCCTCACTCCCATCGCCCCGCCTCCACGCCGAGCGTTCGGCGAGTCTGTGAGGGAATTCCTTCGGCCTCTCCACGAGGGCGACTTCGCCTGGGTGGTTTTCACGCGGCTGATGGTTTCGTCCGGAATCACCGTGGTCCTTTACTTCCTGGTCAACTTCTTCGGCGATGTCGTGCTGGGGCCGCACCAGGACGCCGCCAAGTTCACTACCAACTGGCTGCTGGTGGTCGTTCTGACAGCGCTACCGTTTGGGTTTTTCGGGGGTCAGATCTCGGACCGCATCCATCGCCGCAAGATCTTTGTCTACCTGGCGGGGGCGGCCCAGGCATTCGTAGCGATCGTCTTCATCGCGTTCTACCCAACTTCCACTTCATTTGTCTATGCACTGGGCGTCGCCTATGGAATTGGCTACGGACTCTATTTCGCCGTCGACTGGGCGCTGGCCTGCGACACGCTGCCCGATCCCAAGAAATCCGCCAAGGACATGGGACTCTTTCACATCGCCTTGACGCTGCCCCAGGCAATCCTCCCGCTGTTCGGCGGGGCGCTCATCGACTACCTCAACAAGCACATCGCGGCGAACTCTGGCTACCGGGTGGTCTTCTCGAGCGCGGTGCTCTTCTTGTTCTTAGGCACTGTGCTGGTGAGCCGCATCAAGTCCGTGCGCTGAAAAGGGGTCCCCGCGAACTCAAGGCGTAGCCTCAGAGTTCGTGGGGTATTGAACGTTCGCGGCGGACCGCGAGCAGGCTCGCGATCCAGACCGCGGCGATGCCCACGACGCCGAACTCCGCCATCAACCTCAACACGACCAGGTTGGAGTAGCCCGAGACCAGAAGCGTCTGGAACGTGTGGTGGCCGGGGCCGATGAGAGCCCAGCCCAGGGCCACCAGCCCAAGGACCGTCCAGTCGCCCTGCCTGACGGCCCAAGCGACGAGGACCAGCATCGGGAGCAGGAGCAGCACCAGGTGCGTGCCCCACGAGTAGCTGGCCACCATCGGGGTGACCGCCACGACGGCGGCCGCTTCGAGGGCCCGGCCGGTGCCTGTTCGCGAGGGCGAGCGCATGACGGCGAATGTGACGACGAGAGCCGCCAGCGCAATCACCGTGGTGATGATCCGGGCCGCGAGCGGCGCGCCGCGCGCGTCGCCGAAGAATGTGTCGGGCGCGAGCAGGCGAGCGACGGAACCGCCGGGCGAGTGGTTCTCGAAGAAACCCGTGCCCGCCCCGATGGCGGGCACCACCTTGAACAGGTACTCGAACAAGTACTGAGGCGCCGCCACCAGCCACAGGCCAAGGCCGGCGACAAAAGCGGCTGCCAGCATCGACCAACGCCTCGCCCACAGCACCAACAGCCCGACGGGCGCCTGTATCAATTTCAACGCGACCGCGACCCCAAGGGCCGCACCGCCCCACCAGCGACCCGCGATCCAGGCCAGCAGCCACACGCCCGAGAGCGCCAGCAGGACGAGGTTGATCTGTCCCTCGACGATGTTCGCGATCGTGGGTTCGAAGGCGATCGCCACCAGCACCAGGAGCGCGCCCAGCTGCCAATCCTCAACCTTCATGGCCCGCAAAACGCAGAACAGAAACACGACGAGCGATGCGTTGAGCAGGATGACGGCCGCAGCCCCGAGCACCCGACTGTCAACCCCGACCACCGGTTGGAGAAGCCAGGCCAGCGGCAGCGGGGTGACGTATTGCGGGCCGGTGGGCTCGAGGCAGCCCATCGTCTGGCACAGGTCGTATGGATCGTGCCCGGCGGCCAGACGCCCAGCGGCTCGCATGTAGCTCTCCTGGAAGTCGCCAAGGTAGGCTCCGAAGGCGAGGGGTTGGACGAGGGCCTGCCAGACGTAGAGGAGCAGGATCGGGATTCCGCCCCAAAACAGAAGCAGGCCACGGAAACGCCGGTTGGCCAACGCCGGTAGCCACGAGACCGGCGGGTTCACCGAGCGGAGTTTATGGCCTTGGAGCACGCCGGGCGCCCCTTCCAAACGTAAACGAGGCGGCGCCAGCAGCGACACCGCCTCGGCCGAGGTTCCACCGGGTGACACGCCTTCCGGTTTCTGCGCCGCTTTACGGCCGTTGCCTACTTGTGGAGGCCAACCTTTGCGCGGACTGCGGTGGACCCGACGCCGAACGAATTGAGTTCACTTTGCGCGGTTCGCACGGGGGTGTCAAGGGGTTGGCGTGGCCTGGGAGGAGGCGCACAATGGAGCGTCGGACCGGGCTCTTGGGAGGAGGCGCGATTGGGCGAGCTCAGCTACGTTCACGGTGCCAGCAGCACTCCGCTTCTGGGCGAGACCGTCTTCCAGAACCTTCAGCACACCGCCGGCCGCTTTGGCGATCGGGAAGCCCTCGTGGTGGCGCATCAGGATCGCCGGTTCACGTACCGGGAATTGGTGGACGAGTGCGAGACGGTGGCGCGCGGGCTCATGGCGCGGGGGGTGCGTCGGGGCGATCGCGTCGGCATCTGGTCGCCGAATCGGTATGAATGGGTCATCGCGCAATACGCCACCGCGGCGATGGGCGCGATCCTGGTCAACATCAATCCTGCCTACCGAACCTCTGAGCTGGAATATGTGCTCAACCAGTCCGGGATCAGCTTCCTGATCCTCGCCGCCGGGTTTCGCCAGGCCGACTATCGCGCCATGCTCGCCGAGGTCAAGGGCCGGTGCGCTGAATTGCGCGAGGCGCTGGTTCTAGAGGACGGCTGGGAAGCTCTTCAGCGCGATGGAGCCAGGACAAGCCTTGCCACGCTGCGCGAGCTGGAGGCTTCCCTCCAGTTCGACGACCCGATCAACATCCAGTACACGTCGGGCACGACCGGCTTTCCCAAGGGCGCCACCCTCACCCACCACAACATCCTCAACAACGGTTTCTTCATCGGCGAGACCTTGCGTTACACGGAGCAAGACCGGGTCTGCATCCCAGTGCCCTTCTACCACTGCTTCGGCATGGTGCTCGGAAATCTCGCGTGCACGACGCATGGCGCGACGATGGTCATCCCAGCCGAGGCTTACGAGCCGGTGGCGGTCATGGAGACGGTGCAGAAGGAGCGCTGCACCTCGCTCTACGGCGTACCGACCATGTTCATCGGCGAGCTCGAGCACCCGCGGTTCAGCGAAATGGACTTCAGCTCGCTGCGCACCGGCATCATGGCCGGGTCGCCCTGCCCGGTCGAGGTGATGAAGAAGGTGCAGACGGCGATGCACATCCCAGAGATGACGATCGCGTACGGAATGACGGAGACCTCGCCCGTCTCGACCCAGTGCGCCACGGATGATCCGCTCGAGAAGCGCGTCTCCACCGTGGGTCGCGTCCATCCGCACGTCGAGATCAAGATCGTCGACCCCGCCACCGGGGCGATCGTCCCGCGCGGAGCCTCCGGCGAGCTGTGCAGCCGGGGCTACATCGTCATGCTCGGCTACTGGAACAACGAGCAGGCGACCCGCCTGGCCATCGACGCGGCCCGCTGGATGCACACGGGCGACCTCGCCACCATGGACGAGCTCGGCTACATCAACATCGTCGGCCGGATCAAGGACATGATCATCCGGGGTGGCGAGAACATATACCCGCGCGAGGTCGAGGAGTTCCTGTACGGGCACCCGGCCGTGGCTGACGTCCAGGTGATCGGCATTCCCTCCGAGAAATATGGCGAAGAGGTCATGGCCTGGGTCAAGCTGCGCGAAGGCGGCTCGGCCACCGGCGAGGAGCTGGCCGCGTGGTGCAAGGGCAAGATCGCGTCCTACAAGATCCCTCGCCACTGGAAGTTCGTGGACGCGTTTCCGATGACGGTCACGGGCAAAGTCCAGAAGTTCAAGATGCGGGAGGTCGCCGTCGAGGAGTTGGGCCTCGAAAAAGCCGCTGGAGTCCGAACCGCCTAGCCCATCTAACGCGTGGTGAGTAGGCCCTACTGAAGGCTTTCGTAGGGGAATGCCGCCGCAAACGGCTCGTATAGCAGCAGCACCTGCTCGACCGCGAGCACGTCCCGCATGAAGATGCCGCCGGCGGCCACGCCGGCGTGCCCCACGATCCCCGATCCATCGTGCGGCGCGGCCATCTCGGCGCCGTCCTGGGCGGCGCGGAAAGCCATCGTGCGCCCCGACCTGTGAGCCGCTTCGATGACCGCCTTCCAGGCCGCCTGGTAATGGACGGCCGGATCCACTGCGGTTGGCGCTGCCACCACGGGCGCGCCCGGTACGGACAGCACGGCCGGCTTCGGCGGCTCGCTGAGCACCTTGGCCACTGCCGCCGCCTCAGCCTCGTTCGGGCCAGACAGGGTCGGCAGGCGCGCCAGAAAGGCGGCGATCTGCCGATCCACCGGAGCGGGAGGCTGGTAGCCGGGCCCGGGCAGCACGGTGGCAAACGGCCGGTAGAGCGTGGCGAACGCGGCCGGATCCAGCTGCTCGCGCACCAGGATGGCAAGCGCCACGATCTGGGCCGACTCCAGGGCCGCGGCGGAGACGTCCTCCGGCACGACCTTACTGATCGCAAGCTTGGTCTGCGCCACCCTGAATCCGCCTGTGAATGCATTCACCATGCTCTGGTCGGCGTTGGAAAGGAGGCCGTCAAGGACCTGTTCTACCTCTACGGTCGAGCGACGCTGGCGCGACAGCACACGCGCGTTTGCGATCCACTGCCACTGGGGCGTGCCAAAGTTCTTGATCGCTGCGGCGAGGAATTGCCCCGCCTCGGCGGCGCTCAGGGGAGCGCGACCTGCTCGGGGAGCAGGCCCTTGGCTCTCAGCTTGTCGATCGGGTGATACGCATCCACGATGCGCATCGTGCCTGAAGCGGAGCGTAAAACCATCGATTGCGTGTACGCGTAAACATCTTCGTAACGCACCCCCTTGAGCAGCTCGCCTGTTGTGATGCCGGTGGCCGCGAAGAAGATGTCATTGCCTGAGCAAAGGTCGTCGAGGTGGAGAACCTTGTTCGGCTTGTGCCCTTCCTTGGTGGCGAGCTCTCGCTCCGCGTCATCGCGGAAATAGAGCTTGGCCTGCATGTCGCCGCCGATCGTTTTGATGGCGCAGGCGGCCAGCACCCCCTCGGTGGAGCCGCCGGAGCCCATCATGCAATGGATCCCCGACCGCGTTTCGAGCGCGGCCTCGAGGGCCCCGGCGACGTCGCCGGCGGTGATCAGCTTGATGCGGGCGCCGACGTCACGGATCTGCGCCACGATCTGCTGATTTCGGTCGCGCTCCAGCACGACGACGGTGAGCTCCTGCACCGGCAGGCCCTCGGCCTTGGCGATCCGTCTCAGGTTCCACTCGACCGGCATCTCGAGGTCGATGACTCCCCTCGCCCGCCGGCCTACGACCAGCTTCTGCATGTAAGGGACGTGCGTCGTGAACATCGAGCCGCGCTCTGCAAGCGCCACCACGGAGATCGCGCCTGGCAGTCCTGAGGCGGTGAGGCTTGTGCCCTCGATCGGATCGACCGCGACGTCCACCTCTGGCTCGAGGCCGTTGCCGATCTGCTCGCCGAAATACAGCATGGGGGCCTCGTCCTTCTCGCCCTCGCCGATCACCACGGTGCCTTTCATGTCCACGACCGCCATGGCGTTCCGGATCGCTTCCACCGCGCGCTGATCGGCGGCGACCTTGTTGCCCCGACCCTGCAGCGGAGCGGCGGCCAGAGCGCCCGCCTCGGTGACCCGCAAGAGCTCGAGCGCCAGGTTCCGGTTGGTGCGCGGCTCGATCAACTGTTGAGGAAGTGCTTGAGCGGCATCGCGGGCGGTAGCTTAGCCGATGCCTCGGCGCCGGATCGGCAGCTTGTCCGCCTCGACCCAGAGATCCTTCTTGCGGGCGAGCCGGCGGTCGCCATCTCGATCGATGTACACGCAGGTGCGCTCGAGCACGGCTGTGATCCGCACGTTCGTGCCGTCCAGGATGGCGATGAAACCCTCGATCAGGACCTCATCCTCGTCGAGCTCGACCTCGCTGAGGCGGCGCGAACCCGACGGCCGAGGTTTCGTGGACGGCACGAGCGGCGTGCGCAGGGCGCCTGGCAATCCAGGCTTGATGCTGAGCCGGGACGATCCCGGGCCGGGCAGCGGAGGCCTCGGCTTGGGCGGCGATGGCGGCGTTCGAGCGGGCTTCTTTGCCGCACGCTTGGCCGATGCCGGAGCGGGCCGGCCCTTGGAGAGTCGGCCGGTCGCCCGCGCTTGGCCGGATGCCCGCCTAGAAGAACTCACCCCAGAACTTCCTGACCCGGCCCATCGGGTTCGGGACGGTCTTGAGAGTCACCATCGAAGCGGTCCGCGCCGAGGACTCCACGATCGCTGTGTCCTTGGCCTCGGGGACGCCTTCCGGATGGACCCTGATCACGCCCAGGTGAACGCCGCCTTCCAGCACCACGAGCGCCCCCACCCGTGCGTCACCCTCGAGCCGTCCCGTGTTCGTGATCTTGAGCCTGCTCGTGGCGACGATGTTCCCGCGCACCAAGCCGGCGACCGTCACCTTCGAGCTCTTGATATCCGCCTCGACGTGGGCCTCCGGGCCGATGAAGAGGTCGCCGTCGCAATCGACCTGGCCGCTGAACCTGCCCAGGATCTGGCCGCTGCTCTTGATCTGGAGGCGGCCCGCCAGGACGTCGTCACTCGCCAGCACGGTCGACTTCGGCTCGGTGCCTTTGGACGCTTCGCGGCCCCCATTGGTCGCGGTTGTCCCCAACGTCTCTGAACTCGTCTCAGTCGTCATTACGCCTCCATTGCCCCATCCTCCCCGCCGCTCCTGCTCCTTCCGCAGCATAACTGCTCCAGTTGGGTGGTGCGCTGTGCGCGCGATGGTGTGAGCTAACGCGGCGTTGAGCGCTGACTCAAAGCGCTGGGTGCGATTCGAGGTACGCGAGCACCGCGTCGCGGGATGGGTCGATGACCCCGTCCATCACCAGTTCGCTCAACCGCTGCTTGATGCGGCCGACCTCCGGTCCAGGAGGGATCTGGCGGATGCGCATGATGTCCTCGCCATCCACCGGAGCCGCCAAACGCGAGGGCTGTTCTTTCAGCACCAGGTCGAGCCGCGCCTGGAGCTCGTCGATCTTCTCGGGGTGTGGATAAGCAGATGCGGCGATGTCGGCACGGGCCAGCGCCATCAGCCTCGCGAGCTGGGAACCGGCGTCGCGGGCAAGGCGCCGTACAGCCCCATCGGTCCACTCCGACGCGTAAAACACCGGCCGGAGGTGCAGTCGCACGAGCATGGCCACAGCCTCGATCTCCCTTTGGGCAAACCGCAGCCGTTCGAGGGCGCGGGACGCCATCTCGGCGCCGACGACGTCGTGGCCGAGGAACGAACCGTCGGGCGCGGCTGTAACCGGCTTGCCGACGTCATGGAACAGAGCGCCCAGCCTGACGATGACCTCTGGGGGCGTGCCGGCCACGGTCAGCACCGTGTGACCGAACACGTCGTGCGTGTGGTAGCCGGTCTGCTGGACGCCCTTGCATGCCGCCACCTCGGGCAGGATCAATTCGAGCAATCCGCCCTGGTCGAGAAGCTCGAGCGCCCGGCCGGGCTGCTCGGAGACGAGCATCTTTCGGAGTTCATCGGACACGCGCTCGATCGAGACCACGGGAGAGGCAAGCCTGTCCTTCAGCCTGCTCATCGCGGGCAACAGCTCGGGGGCAAGCTCGAAGCGGAGCTGGACGGCGAATCGGATCGCCCGCAGCATGCGGAGCGGATCGTCGCTGAAGGTCTGCATCGGGTCGGCCGGCGTCCTCAGCACGCGCGCCTCCAGGTCGGCCTGGCCGCGACCGAGGGGATCGTGGACGTTGCCGTCGAAGTCCATCAGCAACGTGTTGACCGTGAAGTCGCGACGGCGAAGGTCCTCATCGAGCGTGGCCACGCGCACGCCGGGCTTCCGCGAATCCGCTGTGTATGACTCGGCACGAGCCGACACGAACTCGATCAGGTGCCCGGGCAGCGTGACCTGCGCGGTGCCGAACCGCTCGAATATCACCGGCTCGCTCGCACCCGCCAGCGGAGCGAATCGGCGGGCCAGCTCCAAGCCTTTCCCGTCCTCGACGACAACGTCGATATCAGGGTGCGGACGGCCCAGGAGAACGTCGCGCACATACCCGCCGACGATCCACGCGCGCGCGTTCAGCTCGGACGCGGCTTGCTTCAGGAGCCGGCGAACCTCCTCGTCGCTCTGCGGGCTTACTGGTTGATCCGCGCCCATTCCACGGCTCCCACCTGCCCGGCGCGATCGCCCAATCGGGCTCGTCGGAGGAGGGGCCGGCGGCCAGGCTTGATGAATGGAGAAGAGCGCAGGGTCTCGCGCATCGTCGGCGCCACGAGCTTCCACGACCGGGTCACGCCGCCGCCCATCACGAACATCTCCGGGTCGATGACGTTGGTGAGGCTGATCAACGCCAACCCCATGTACCGAGCCGATCGCTCGACCACCATCCGGGCGTGCCGGTCGCCGCGGGCCGCGGCCGCGAACAGCTCCGCCGCAGGATGGCCGGTTTCCTTGGCCAGGTTGGCGCCGCCGCAGAAAACCTCGAGGCAGCCGCGCTGGCCGCAGTTGTCGAGTGGACCGTTGGGGTCGACGATCATATGCCCGACCTCGCCCGCTGTGCCGTGGCCGCCGCGGTGCAACCGGCCGTCGATGATGAGGCCGCCTCCGATTCCGGTCGACCACGTGATGTAGACCATGTGGCGAGTCCCGCGGCCCGCGCCATGATGGAACTCACCCAGGCCCGCAATGTCGGCGTCGTTCGCCAGATGCACCTTGGCGCCGGTGGCGCGGCTGAGCATCGATACCAGGGGCACGTTTCGCCACGGAAGGTTGGGCGGATTGACGAGAATGCCGCGCTTCAAGTCGATGGGACCGGGAGCGCCGATGGCGATGCTCGTCACCTTCTGGTTGCCGCGCAGGCGGTCGATCTCAGCCGCCGCCCAATCGACCATGCCCCGCGGCGTCTTGAGCTGCGGCGTTTTGGTCTTGACGCTCGCGACCAGCTTCCCATCGGAGCGCGCCAGCGCCACGCGCACTTGCGTCCCCCCGAGATCTATCCCTGCGAGCATGGCTAGTGGACTGTAGCGGTTAGGAGGCGAGCAGTTGTTGGCCTCGGAGCGCGCCCAGAATCTCGATCGGGGCGCGGGCGCGGTTGAACGTGTAGAAGTGGAGACCCGGGACGCCAGTTTCGAGCAGCTGCACGCACTGCTTGATGCAGTGGTCCACCCCAAGCCTTCGGATGGCATCGTCGTCAGCCGCAGCATCGATCTCGGTCTGCAGCGCCGCGGGCACGGTCGCTCCCGACATCTGGGTGACGAACGCAAGCGATCGGCGGCTCGGGATCGGCATGAGACCCGGGACGATCGGCACCGTGATGCCCGCGGCCCGAGCGCGGGCCACAAGATCGAAGTAGAACCGGTTGTCGAAGAACATCTGCGTGATCAGGAAATCCGCGCCTGCTTCGACTTTCAAACGCAGGTAGCGGAACTCATGCTCGAGGTCAGGGCTCTCCGGATGCTTCTCGGCACTGCAGGCGGCCCCGATCCCGAGCCGGTAGCCCTTGTCGCGTACGAAAGCGACCAGGTCGCTCCCGTGCTTCAGCTCCGGGTCGGCGGGTTGAAAAGGCTCGCCTGGTCCAGGAGGGTCCCCGCGCAATGCCAGCACGTTGGCAACGCCTTCGCGTTCCATCCAGTTCAGAATTCGCCGCGTCTCGTCACGCGGGTTGGCGCAGGTGAGATGGGCCATGGCCTCGATGTGGTAGTGCCGCTTGATCCGCGTCACCAGCTCCAGGGTTTTCTCGCCGGTGCGCAGGCGATACGTCACCGACACCCAGTCCGGGGCGTGACCCGTCAGTGCCGCGACAGTCTTCTCCAGTACTTCGACCTCGGTTTCATCTCGCGGCGCCATGAACTCGAATGACACCGTCGGCCGTCCTCGGGTCAGCAGATCGGCTATCCGCACGGCATAAAGCCTACCTAAGGACGCGGGCGTCGCCGACGCGACGCGTGAGCTTGACGGCGTCGAGGTGTTCGAGCAGCGCAAGCATGGGACGGCGGCTGGCACCGAGGCGGTCCCGCAGCTGAGCCACGCTCACGGACCCCGTGCTCGCGATCAGCTCCTTCACCGCCACGACAGCCCGCTCATACGCGTCCCGCGTGAACGCGATGTCGTCGCTCAGACGCTCCAGGTCTCCGCGTTGCGCCAGGGCACGAACGATCTCAGGCGTGACTCCGGCCGTCCGCATCGCCTCTGCGAGAGAAGGCGGAGCAAAAGGCTCGGCTCCCAGAAGCTCGAGGAAGAGGGCAGCAGGGCCGCCCGAGGCCTGGTCGGCGACCTCGTGTGAGATCGCCGCCACCTCGCCGTCTCTTTCCTCGAGTCGCTGCTCCTCGACGAGCGCCTTCACAACCGCGGGAAACAGGCCGGGCTGGATCCCGAGCCGGCTCCTCAGCTCCTCGCGCGGCATGCCGCGGCGGAGCGGATGCTCCTCGTGATAGGTGGCAAGCTCCCGCACAGCGCGGTCGGCCACGGCGGACCAGGCCTCCTGCGCGATCAGCCAGTCGCCGAGGCGGCGCGCCTGAAGGCGCGACACATCAGCGTCCGTGGCCAGTGTGGCCTTGAGCAGGGCGCTCAGGGCAACCCCGCGGGGGTACTTGCGCAGCTCCTCCTGCAGGACGTCGCCTGCCGCCCTGCGTTCCAGCGACTCGCGCACCGCAGCGTCGTGGCGTGGATGCTTGCGCGGCGCCACATCTTTGATCTGGCCGCCGGCGACAGTCCTCGAGGGACTCGGGATGCGGAGGATGATGCGGTCGTCGTTGGCGGCCGCAATCGGTCGTTCCAGGTAGAGCTGGATCCACGCGTTGGCGCCGGGTTCGATCGTGTCTCCCTCCAGGAGGATCGCTCGGCAGCCGACCTCGACCGTGCCCGTGTGTAGGAGAAGCTCGGCGCCGTGCCGCAGTCCTCGAGGAGCCGACGCGAGCACGCGCACGCGGGCGTCCACCCGCCGTGTCGCCTGGAGCGCGCCAGGCTGGGCGAGCACGTCACCGCGCTCGACCTCACTCTTGTCCACCCCGATGAGGTTGGCCGCGACCCGATTTCCAGGCTCCGCCGCGTCGACCTTGCGGTTGTGCTGCTGAAGCCCACGGACGCGGGCGGTCGCGCCGCCGGGCAAAACCTGCAACTCGTCGCCGACGGCGATGGTGCCGTCGACGAGGGTGCCGGTGACGACCGTGCCGAAGCCGCTCATCGTGAAGACGCGATCGATCGGGACCCGAGGCCGCCCGAGGTCAGGCCTGGACTCCACCCGGTCGAAGGCGGCGTCGAGGCTCGAGACCAGCGCGCCGAGGCCCTGGCCCGTGACCGCCGACACACCACAGATCGCCGATCCCTCCAGCGCCGTGTGGGCGAGTGCCTCTCGCACTTCGCCCTCGACCAGCTCGTACCAAACCTCGTCCACGAGGTCGACCTTGGTGAGCGCAACCACGCCGCGCCGAACGTCAAGCAAGTCGATGATCTCCAGGTGTTCCCTGGTCTGCGGCATGACGCCTTCGTCGGCGGCCACGACCAGCAGCACAACATCGATCCCGTGCGCGCCCGCGAGCATGTTGCGGATGAAGCGTGCGTGCCCCGGAACATCCACGATGCCGATCTGGCGCCCGCTCGGGAGGCGCATGTAGGCAAAGCCGAGGTCGATCGTCATGCCGCGACGCTTTTCCTCGGCCAGCCGGTCCGGGTCGATGCCGGACAGCGCGGTCACGAGGGTTGACTTGCCGTGGTCGATATGCCCCGCGGTGCCGAGGATCACGTCAAAACGGTTTTGACGGCCGCCTCCACGGCATCGATGAGCTGCTCGTCCTCGCCGCGCAGGACGGTGCGCGGATCGAGGCAGCAGGCGTCCTTCTCGATGCGTGCGATGACGGGCGGGTCGCCGCGCCGCAACGCCGTCGCGAGCCGCGAGGCTGGACCCGCCAGCGCGATGAGCATGGTGGGGAGCGCATGGCCGGGCAGGGAGCCGCCGCCGGCGGCGGACTCGCCGGGGACGAGGGAGGAGTTGACACCTCGTTCTTCGAGCTTCACCGACCAGAGCCCGGCGCGCCTTCTGATCTCCTCGACCGGCATGCGCAGCATGCGCTCCACGGGGATGTCGTCGAGACGCCCGGCCAGGCGCTGCCGCAACGTCGCCTCCAGCGCGGCGAGGGTGAGCTTGTCGATGCGCACCGCGCGCGCCAGTGGATGCCGTGACAGCCTGCGCACAGCCTCCACGCCCTTCGAGCGGCGCGCGAGGATGAGGCCGGCCTGGGGTCCGCCCAAGAGCTTGTCACCCGAGAACGTGACGACATCCGAGAGCCCCAGCGACTCGGCCAGGGTGGGCTCGTCCGCGATCGGCTCGGCGGCGCCGCTGCCGAGGTCGTCGATGAGCAGCACATCGTGGCGGCGCGCGACCGCTTCCATGTCCGTCAGCGAAACCGATTCGGTGAAGCCCGAAACGCGGTAGTTGGAGGTGTGCACGCGCAGGAGCGCCGCAGTCTTGGGCGTGACGGCGTCCTCGTAGTCGGCCGAGCGCGTGCGGTTGGTGGTGCCGACCTCGACCATGCGCGCGCCCGACAGGCGCATGACGTCGGGCATGCGGAACGAACCACCGATCTCGACCAGCTGACCTCGTGAGACGATCACCTCGCGGCCTTTGCAGAGGGCAGTCAAAGCCAGCAACACGGCAGCCGCGTTGTTGTTCACGACCAGCGCCGCCTCGGAATCGAAGAGCCGCTTGAGCAAACCCGCGAGCAGGTCCGCACGCTCTCCGCGGCGGCCGGTCTCCAGGTCGAGCTCGAGGTTGCTGTAGCCGCCCGCAACCGCGAGCGCCTCGGTCGCCGATCTCGACAGCGGAGCACGGCCGAGGTTGGTGTGGAGGATCACGCCGCTGGCGTTGATGACGCGGCGGAGACGCGGGGTGGCGGCGGCACGCAGCCTCGCGGAGACGCGCCGGCCGCGTTCATCATCGTCGACGACCTCGTCCTTTCGCTCGGCCGCCACCTGGTCGCGGATCGCCTCGACGACCTGGGCGCGGCCGAACTCCTGCACCAGCGCCGCGTAGGGCGGCTGGTTGACCAACCGGCCTACAGCAGGCAGGGATACAGGACGTTGAATCTGGGCACCCCGTAACCGATGCATTGGCCTACAGAGATTAGGCTCGCGGGCTTGAAGAATGGCTCCATCACGTAGCTGAGGACGGGCACGCCGACGAAATAGCCGATGAAGATGACGATGGCCGCGCCCGCCCAAACCTCGCGCCGGCGGACGGACACGTTGAAGAAGAAGCGAGGGTTGCGCGAGCGAAAGATGGTCTCGATCACATCCCAGCCGTCGAGGCCTGGGATCGGGAGCAGGTTGAAGGCAAAAACCGAGAGGTTGAGGAAGACGATCGCGTAAACAAGGGTTGCGAGCAGGGAAAGAAAATCAGTCGCTGCCGAACCGAGCTGATGCGATTTGGCTGCACCGGCACCCTCCGGCCCCATCCGGTCAGCAACATGAAAACTGCGATGACGCCGACCGGCTCCAGAAAGCGGCGCGGGTTCAGCGTGAAGTAACCGAAGTAGCGCACGGATCGATCGCCTTGAAAGTAAGCCGCCGCGGCGTGCCCCATCTCATGGACCGGGATGGCGATCAGCAGCGCAGGCACGAGCATCAGCGCCGCGACCAAGAAGTTCGCGAATTGGGTCACTTACTCGATCGGGATTTTGCCCGCGCGGCCAGGCGTTCGCCGGCGTTGCGAGCCGCGGCCCGTGCCGGCTGCCGCGCGGCGCGTGCGACCGGTCGGGGCCGTCGTGACGCGGTGCTCGTAGATGAGCATGAGGGCCGTGATCAGCTCACGCTGGGCGTTGAGCAGGTGCACTTGAGCCGCGGGCGGGATCATGTCCGTCAGGAGGTGGCTGACGCGAGCGCCGAGCTCGTTGACCAGCTCGATCAGCTTCTCGCCATCGCGGCTCACTTTGCCCTCCCCCCGCCCGCGTGGAGGCCCGGGGAGGGGCTCGCGGCTTCATGCCGTGTCACCACGGCCGCGCGCGCAAAACGCACGCGCAGCTCGCCATCCTTGATGGTCGCGCCGGCGGTGTCACGCTTCGACAGCACCCGAGGCAGCGAGATCTCGCGCCGGTAATTGCCGATCGTCACGTACAGCTCTCCGTTGTGCCGGCTCAGGTCCACCTCCGAGCGATCCACGAACGGCACCTTGAGGCTGAGCACGTAATCGGTTCCGTCCTTGTCGATTCGCTGCGGGCTCGACGTGGCGAAGATCTGCGCCGGATCCCGATGGCCGTAGGTCGCTTTTGCCATCCGCTCCAGCATTTTGACTCCCACCACCTCGCGGTCGAAGAGTGGCACGTTGAGGATCGGGATGCCGGCAAACGAATGCTCGACCTCGACCTCATATCGCTTGTGAATTCGCTGCCACTTCTTGAACAGCTCGTCCTGCACCTCGTCTGGAAGGATGCGGTTGACGATCACCGCGTCGGTCGTGTAGCCGAAGAGGCTCAAGTAGCTGAACGCTCGCTTGGCCTCTTTCACCACCATCTTCTCGAGGTTGAGGACGATGCGCATCGTCGTGGTCGCCGGGTCGGTAAGAACCTTGCGCATGCCCCCGAGGTCCAGCAACAGGTCCTTGAGCGACGCGTAGATCTCGTCCGAAGGCAGTGGCATGCCCATCATCGGCTGCAGGACAGGGCGGGCTACGCGCATGGCGCGCCGCGACCATGGATAGATCTTGTCGAGCCACCACTTGGCGGCGTCGGGGAATGTCAGGAGCTGGAGGGTCTCGCCGGTGGGCGCGCAGTCGACGATGAGGACATCGTGCTCGTCGCGCTGCGCGTAGTGCTTGATCCACATCAGCGAGGCGACCTCGTCCATACCAGGCGGGTTGGCGACCTCGTCGGCGACGATCTCATCGAGGCCCTGCGCCGCAAAGACCTCGACTGCGTACTCGTGCAGCTTCTCCCAGTGGCGCTGCATCTCGTGGAGAGACGAGACCTCGTGAGCCCAGAGGTTGTGGGCGATTGAGGTTATGTCGGTGCCCAGCTCGACGTCGAAGGAGTCGCCCAGAGAGTGGGCCGGGTCGGTGCTCATGACGACGGTCCGGTAACCGAGGCGGGCGCACTCGACGGCAGTGGCCGCGGCCACCGAGGTCTTGCCCACCCCGCCCTTGCCCGTGAAGAGGATTACCCGCACCGGCTGAGTGTACCGGTGGCTGGCGTGAGTCCGGCCTACGCCTGGGCGCTGCCCTTCGCCGCCCGCCGCTTTTTGAGGTGGTCAAGCACTTTGAGCGTTGCCTGCGTGTTGCGCTCGATCTCGGACAGGATCTCCAGGGTCGCCTTCTCGGCCGCCTCGGCCACCTCCGCGGTGTGTTCGAGGCGCAGGCGGTCTTTTTGCGCCTGCCGGTTGCCCGAAAGCAACAGGACCGGACCTGTGAACGCCGCCTGGATCGTAAACGCAAGGTTCAAAAGGATGAACGGGTAGATATCCCATTTATGGGTGAAGAATTCGACTGAGTTGATCGCGATCCAGACCGCGATGATCACGCTCTGGATGGCAAGGAACCACCACGAGCCGATGCCGGAAGCGGCATTGTCGGCCACGCGTTCGCCGAGGGTCGCCTCGTCGTGGAAGAGCTGATTGACCGGGTGCTTGTGCTGGCGCGCCACCCGCTGCCTGGCCGTCGTCACCGATCCCTCGGACGCCATCAGCCCCCCTCGGCTTCGAGCTCGCGCAGGATCTGCAGCGTCAGCGCCGTATTTTTCTTGATTTCGATCAGGATCTTGGTGATGTGCTGCTCACCCTTGTCGGATTCGTCCGCAGCATGCTCGAGCGTGATTCGGTCCTTCTGTGACTGCCTGTTGCCGGCCAGGAGCACGATCGGTCCGGCGTAGGTGGCCTGGAACGATAGGACCAGGTTCAAGAGGATGAAGGGGTACGGATCCCAGTGGGCGATGAAGATCGCCCACACGTTCAGGTACACCCAGAGGACCATGAGGACGCTCTGGCCGATGATGAATGGCCACGAGCCGATGACCGCCGCCACACGGTCGGCCAGGCGCTCACCGGCGGTCGAATCCTCGTAGTGAGCCTGGTTGACCGGGTGCTTGTGGTCGGTCCCGGGTTCCCGGTGTACGCGACGAAGGCGATGCACGACGCGGGCTTTGTGGTCAGGGCTTAGCGATACCGGGGCCTGCGTCGAGGGCTGCGCCATCGCGAGAAAGGTTAGCTATTTGACGAGCTGTGGGACCACGAACGAACCAATCGCCAGCAGCACGACCATCGCGGCGCCCACCACGAGCAGGCGCACGAGGTCCCTGGTGAAGTAAGGCACGCGGTCGAGCGGGATCGCCGGGTCGGCGGACTGGACGACCATCCGGCCGCGAGGTCCCCTCACGACCTGGTTGCGAGCTCCCAGGGACATCTCCACCGCCCGGACTGTGGCCTGGTCGCCCCCGACGCGAGCCTGCGAGACGGAGCGGATCGCGGTGGGCATGGCGGCCGCGCCGGTGGCGCCGGTGGCGCCGCTGCCGGGTACGCGGACCGGTTGGCGGTACCTGCGGCCCTTCTTGCGGCCTTTCTTGCTCATAGACGACGAAGTTTAGGGAGTTCTCCGTAGCCGGATGGAATGCTCGGGTCTCCCCATCCGCCCGCGACCGCTTCGCGGTCGGGGGCGACTTCCCCACAAGTGGGGAAGGGTCCCCACAAGTGGGGAAGCTAGGCAGGCGGTAGGGAGAGCCGTTTCTGGGGCGTGGGGTGCGACGTTTGGGAGGGTTGCCGCCTGCCTGCTGTTGGGCCTGGGACTCAACCGAGAAAGACGTGGGCTACGACATGTTGTGTCCCGGGCGCA
>WNEZ01002698.1_pt1 | contig 20567 bp, 24 predicted proteins | sample 5400521 | NCBI WGS metagenome assembly WNEZ01 (sample SAMN13153339, study PRJNA577476) | soil metagenome | isolation source: 120 cm saprolite under Douglas fir tree site 2 hole 1 replicate 1 | place: USA:California | collected 2015-04-18 | reverse complement strand
TTGCTGGTCCACGTGCTGGCCGCGATGGGAGAGCGGTTGCGGGCTGACATGGCTGCCAGCCACGGCCACGACTAGATCCCGCCTGAGCTGAGCCTCGCCACCGTGTCGGAGATGCGCCGCTTCCGAGTCTCGGCATCCTTGACATCGATCGGTGTGACCAAGCGCAGCTTCTTGCTGTAGGACAGGCCCTCGAAGAATTTCGTGGCCTTGGGGTTGCGCGCGAGCGCCGCAGCGAAGTCGGGCGGAATGGGGACCTCTCGCGCCTCGGTGTCCAGGTCGAGGTCGATATCGACTGTTTCACCGGCAGCGACGCCGGCGCTCTTACGGACCTCGTTGCTGACTCCGAGCATGAATTTGCCGCCCATGACGGCGACGGTGCTGCGGTATGTGAAGCCGTTGATGGTGGCGCGGACCGGTGGCCGCTTGCTCGATCCGAGGGCGGCCACCACCTTCGCCGGAACTTCAATCCCTGCGGCTGTCTTTCCGGCCGGCAGAATCTTGGTCCGAAATCTCATCGCGGCTTAGGCCTTCGCGACCTTCCGAGTTGGCGGCTCGAGCGTCATCGGAAGTCCCTTTGGATTGTTCGTCTGCTGCGTAAACCGGAGCTGGTTCCCAAACGGGTCGCGGAATCCGCAGTCGATCCCGTAGAAATGCTCTGTCGGCTCGGATGTGAATTCGACCCCGCGCGCCTTGAGGGTTTCGTACGTCTTGCGGCAGTCGTCGGTCGTCAGGCCGAGCGTGAAGCCCGTGGCGCCTTTCGTGACGAGCTCGCGGACCTTTTCCGCCGTCTTTTCGTCCATCGCGGGCGGGCCTGGCTGCTCGAGCAGCACTGATCGTCCGGGTTGGCCCGGGACTCTTACGGTCAGCCACCGCATGAAGCCGAGGTCCAGGTCCTGGTCGACCTCCAGGCCGAGCTTGTTGACATAGAAGTCGTAGGCCTTGTCCTGGTCGAGAACGAAGATGTGCGAGATGTTGATGCCGGTGAACATCGAGTGAATCCTCCTTGTGTCGTGGACTGGAACGAGACCGATGCTAGGCCCCGTTTTTTGGCCTGGCTTCTCCAAAACTGCTCGGCCTCGTCCATGTCATCGAGAAGCACATCGGCACCGCCATCACGATGCCCCGACCTCGGTATTCGGTCGGCGTGACGCCGACGATGTCGCGAAAGGTGCGGCTGAACGTGCCCAGGCTGCCGAAGCCGACGTCGAGGCACACGTCCGTCACGCTTCGCTGGGACTCCCGGAGCAAGAACATGGCGCGCTCGACGCGCCGTCGCTGCAGGTAGCGATGCGGGGTCTCGCCAAAGGTCCACTTGAAGGTGCGGATGAAGTGCGCCTCGGAAACGTACGCGACGGCCGCGAGGTTGTGTATATCGAGAGGCTGCGCGTAGGTGCGGTCGATCGCGTCTCGGGCGCGAAGCATTCTGCGGTTGATCTCCTCGACGGCCTGGGTCATGCCTTGCTCACAGTAGCCGCCTGGGTGCCACCCGCCGGTAAGCGCGCTCGACAATGATCGCGACCTCGCCCCAGTCGACGTCGACGTCGAGATAATCCCCGAGCCACCCGCGATGACCGACGTAAGGCGGCCGGAAGAATCGTTCTGGATTCGCTTTAACGAGCATCTCCTGCGCGCCCTCGGGCGCCGCGCACCAGGCGCTGAGCCGGTCGTCGTGGTGGTGGTCCGCGGTGGTGACGAACTGCTTGCCGGCGACAAACCACGACGGTTCACCGTGGCTGAGCTTCTCGGTCACCTCGGGCAGGCTCAGGCAGAGCTGTCGCAGCTGCTCGATCTTGGCCGGGTCACCGGGCGCGCCATCGGTGCGCAATCAGCTTGGCGAGATGGTGACGATGACGTTGCCCTTCTTGTGACCCAGGTCGACGTAGCGATGCGCCTCGACAATTTCGTCCAGCGTAAAGCGACGGTCGATCACCGGCCGAAACGCGCCGCTCTCGGCGAGTTCCTTCAGCACCAACAGGTCTGACCTCTTGGTCCTCGGGAACGCATCATCGACGGACATCGACACTCCTCCCGATGCGAGTGCCGCGCCGGCGTTGAGCATCGCCTTCGCGCTCTTCCGTTTGCCAACGGCGTCGAAGATGACGTCATAGCGCGTGCCGCTCTGCGTAAAGTCGTCCGTCGTGTAGTCGATGACGGTGGTCGCACCCAGCGACCGCACAAGCTCGAGGTTCCCGGTGCTGCAGACGCCAGTCACCTCTGCGCCGAGATGCCTGGCCAGCTGCACAGCGGCCGTGCCGATCGCCCCCGAGGCTCCATAGACCAGTAGCCGCTGGCCCTTCCGAACCTTCAGCCGACGCACGAAGAACGAGGCGATCAGCCCGCCGTAGGGCAGGGCGGCGCATTCCTCGTACGTGAGGTTGGCCGGTCGAAAGGCAAGCGCCGCAGTCGCCGGCCAGCACACCTTCTCTGCGTATGTACCGGCGCGGAAACCGTCCATTCCGAAGACCTGGTCACCTGGCTTGAAGGAGGTTACCTCGCGGCCGACCGACTCGATCTCGCCGGCCGCGATCATGCCGATAATCCCTTTCCGCGGCGCCCTGAAGCCGAACGCCGCTCGCATGAAGAGCCGGTAGACGCCGCCCAGCTTGAGGCCTCTCACGATGCAGTCGCTGGCTGTGACCGAGGTCGCGACCAGCCGGATGCACACTTCCTTGTTCCCGGGACGCGGGTCGGGCACAGTCCTGATCTGGAGCACCTCGGGCGGCCCGTACCCCGTGCAAACGGCGGCTCTCATCTAGGCTCCCCAGCCCGCAGCTCAAGCGCGGTCACAAATTCCCTGACGTCGACGATGAGCGCCGGCCGGGCGTCGGAAGCGGGATCCTCTGGTCTGCCGCGCGCGGCGTGGGCCGGAAACTATCGAGGCTCACTGTGCCATTGTCGACGGCCTAGGCAGGAGCGATCGCCGTAAACCTATACGGGATGGAGCTAAAGAAGTAGCGGCCGCGGTGACCCAACTCGTGCTGATCAGCGGCCCAGGCTTGGGCCTCGTCCTCGGTTACACCTCGCCGCCCAGGCACGAACGCGGCAACCATATCGATGATGTAGTGACCAGGATCCTTTTCGAGTAGCGCATAAGGCTCAATTCGGACCGCGGCGAATCCGGCGTCCCGCAGCCTCGATTCCAGGTCGCGAGGCAGCCAGGGGTAAGCCAGATGCTCCTCCCAGGCCGACAGCACGCGCTCCATCCGCTTGCGGTCGCTCGAGTGCCAGACGATGGAGTCCCAATCGCAGTCGACGATCACGGCGCGGCCGCCGCCGCGAGTGACTCGCCGCAGCTCGGCCATGGCCTTGTCGATCGCTGGAACGTACTCATAGACCATGTGCGAAACGACCGCGTCGAAAAAGCCATCCGGGAAAGGAAGCTCGGTAGCGTCAGCTTTGCTGAACTGGATCCAGGAACTGACCAGTTGGTCACGACACCGGTCACGGGCTGCGGCCAGCATGTCCTCGCTGATGTCTACTCCATCCACCCGCCCAGTCGAGCCGACAAGCGCGGCGATCTCCACTGCCAACTGCCCGGCCCCGCATCCGACATCGAGGATTCGCTCCCCCGGCTGCACCGCGAGCGCCTCCAGCAGTTGCTTCCGGCGAGCGATTCGTTCGGGCCTCTCATCCGCTGAGAGGAAGAGCCGCCCTTGCTCCTCACTGAATCTGAGCAGATCGGTCATAGGTATCCGCAATCATGCATCTGATCGTGTTCGCCGTCGACGCCCGTACGACTCTATCGCGATCGGCCGGTGTCATACGGGCAGGTGCCATACAAATCTGTATAGGTGCGCCTGGCAGGAATCGAACCTGCTGCCTTTCGGTCCGGAGCCGAACGCTCTGTCCGGTGAGCTACAGGCGCGCGAGCGCTTTAGTTTAGAGTGCGGCCTTCGTGGGTCGACTTCCAGCCTTCATTGTTCTGATCGCATTCGTGGCCGCATGCCAGAGCACCGCGCGCCCTGTTACGAGTCCGACTCCAAGTCCCAGCCCATCGCCGCACACCGCCGTAGCCGACGCCGTGCTGCAGGTGGGCGATATCCCGAGCGGCCTCAATATCTGCCCCGCCTCCGGTCCGTTCGACGCCTACATCACAAACCTGCAGGCATCGCAGCCCGCGCTCGCGAGCAGCCTCAACGACGAGTGGCAGTCACTGCGCACGATGGGCGCCATCAGCGCGGCCATCTCCCTCTATACCTCTGACAGTTCCGCATGCACTGCCGAGCTTGCGGCGGTGGCCAAACCGAAGAGCGCCGCGGCATTCGTGGCGATGTTCCGCGACGAGGGGCAGGCCGATCGAGCCTGGCAGTCGGGTGTGCTCGGGTTCGTACCGCCCGCCCCAGGCGAACTTCCGCCCGGACTGAACCGCGGAACCGCCACCGGGCTGGGCCTCAGCTCGTGGACATACACACGTACACCGGTGCAACTGGCGTGCTGGCACAAGTCCGTGTTCGTCGCGCTGGTTGTGCTGACCAACCTCGACGCCACCGCCTTCAAGACTGCGACGGCTGCCGTTGATGCTCGCCTAAACTGAACCGCTCACGCGCCTGTAGCTCACCGGATAGAGCGCTTGCCTGCGGAGCAAGAGGCAGCAAGTTCGATTCTTGCCAGGCGCACCAGCACGAGATGTCTCATTCGATGACTGCAGTTGCTCTAGGTTGCAAGCTATCCCGTGCGGTCGAGGCCAACGCAGGTAAAGCGCCATTGTGCGGCGCGATTTGACCCTCCCGTTCCCAAGCGCATGTGTCCGGTCCGAGGACTTCTTCAACCGCGACTCCGAGAACCTTGCAGATCTGACCCAGTGTGTAGGCGTGTGGGCCGTTTAGTCCTTGCTCCAGACGCGACACGGTGCGCTCAGTGACCCGTGCCTGCTGAGCTAGCTGCCACTGTGCGAGCCCCCGGGCGAGCCTAAGTTGCCTAATCACTCCTTCACGCAAGGTGCCGGCTCGGCGCACCCGGCGGTCAGATGGCCTCATGCGAGGAGATCCTCCGCTCCCGCCATAACCGGCACCTGTTGCAGCGCTTGAATCAGCTTTTCGATCGTGGTTGACGTAACCGACTTTCCACGGCGCGCTCGCGATACGGTTGAATGGTCGAGTGCGGCGAGCTTCGCTAGCTTGTCACCGTCCAAGCCACGCGCCGCAAGCGCGCGGTTGAACTTGACCGGATCGAGTCGAGTTCCGACTTTCATGGGCGCCCTCCGATAGAGCGTCCCTTGGCAGGTCTTTGTTTCTTACAGGAACACTGGTGGTGGCCTTCCCAGACCTGCGAGTCTCAGGACGAAGGTCGGCGGCGACCGCACGGCCGTGTCGGCACCGTCGAAACCACGTATTGTGCAGCTGAAGTGGGTTCATGCCTTTTCGGAGCGCCCAGGTCGCGTACGAGTGCCTAAACAGGTGCGGGTGTACATGACGGCCAAGGCCGGCAGCCTCAGCGGTGAATCGAAGCATGTTCTGAACACTGCGAGCGGCTAGAGGCTCATATTCGCGCGTCCTGGGACTGCGCCGCACCGTGACGAAGATCCTGTCGTGACCTCGGGCAGCGAGGCGGCGCAAGCGCTGGTACAAGGCGGGTGCGACCGGCACTAGTCGTTGACGAGCGCCCTTGCCGTTGACCTTGACATAGCGCTCCCGGCCTTGCTCGATCAGGTCCGTCGACCGGAGCCCGAGAAGCTCGCCGAGGCGTACCCCAGAATCCGCCAGCAACCGGATGATCACCTTGTCGCGCTCGGTGACTGCCGCGTCCTCGAGCTTCGTGACCTCTTCGCGGCTCAGCGTCTCGATGAGCTTCTTCTCGGGTTTGGGCTGATGCATCCGGAGTTTCGCCTCGACGGCACCGTCGGCCTGAGCCCAGTGCACGAACGTGCCAACTGTTCGGGTATACGTCCGGGTAGATTCACGCGCGAGGTCGCGATTTAGGAGGTCGGCGCCGAAGCGGTCGAGCACCCGCTGCGTAAGCTGCTCGGTAGCCTGGATATGTTCGGCGGCACACCAGGGCAAGAAAGTCCGCTCAAGGACGTTGGCTGTCAATGCGGTCGTCCGAGGTGATAAGCCACGACTTCGCTGCTGGGCGAGGTAGTCGGACACGAGGATCTCGATTGCAGTCTGTGGACTGGGCTTGACTACCTTCAGCCTCTTGATCACTGATGGTCCCTCTGTGGCCAGTCGGCGCGGTAGTAGCCGGTGACGATTCGAGCGATGTCTCCTCGAGCGACAAGGTTACTGAGCGCCAGCTTCAGCACGGGCTTGTTTCCTGGCTGCGGCACCAGTTGGCGACCAACCAGCGTGTCGAAAATCTCACTTAGAAGCCAGGCGCGGCTAGTGTCGGTGAGCAAGAGGTTGAGCGCCGAAAACCGGTAGAGCTCGATCAGTGAGGTCCCCCACTCCAGCAGCCTGACCATTGCCGGATCGACCTCGTCCACGTCGGAACGCTCGTTGATATCTCTATTTCCATTCTGGTCTTCAATCCTTCGCGAACCTTCTGTGCACCCGATGCGAACACGAGGTCCAACAATGGCTGCTTTTTTTCGGCTCATCTGCTGCTTCGACAAGAGATCTCAATACGAATCGAGACCAGCTGGAGGATTCCGAACGAGTGCCATGCTTCTTGCACAATCAAGGCAGCCACGGGTCGCTGAACCAATTTCGAGTTCGCGTGACGCAATCCGACGTGCTTGCCCGCAGCTCTGTGAACAGTCTGCGAACGCCCGCTCAAGGCGAGTCCTCCGGCTTGCGGTTCATCTTGGCTTTTCTGCGCATTCGGCGGACCACAAGCCTGACCGCGTTGTCCTCACCAGGCAGAAAGGGCCCATACACGCCAAGGGTGAACGCTGGCCGGCTATGTCCCAGCACGCGAGCAAGGACCCCAGGCGACATACCGTTAGCGACAGCGTGTGCACCGAACGTCCGGCGCAATCCATGCAGGCTGACGTTTTTGGGGAGGCCTGCCCGCAAGGCAAAGTTATGGAACGCCGTACTCATCGAACCGGGCGACAGGGGTCGCCCATCAACGTGGGCGAAGACTAGGTCATCCCTACCCCAGGTCAGGCCCAATGCTGTTCTTAGCTCCGCCTGCTCTCTCATACGCGCCTTAAGCAGGCTCACCAGGTCTTTGTCGATACCTAGAGTGCGTAAGCCGCTATTGGACTTTGGCCTTTTGAAGATGAGCGACGTTGTCAAACCGGCGCCGGCCCGGTCCTGGAGTTCAATAAGTTGGCGGTGCACCGACAACCGACCGGCGTCGAGGTCTAGGTCGCGCCAGCGCATGCCCAGTCCCTCTCCTCGCCTCAACCCCATCTCGACACAGCAGATATGTAGTACAGGCCGTGCGGGTCGATCGAACAGGCCTGGTAAAAACCGGACAGGTCTGTGTGCGTCAAGACTTCGGTTCTTATGTTGTCCGGCGCCTTATGTGCGCCGGATGCTGGGTTCATGTGGAGATGTCGAGCCTCGACGGCGTCTGACATGGCGTGGTGGAACATGATGTGCATCGAGTGGATCGTGCCGTCAGAGAGGCCAGTCTTCTTCAGCTGTGCATACGCTAGGAGGACGTCTTCACGTCGCAAACCTTGTAACCGGATCTGCCCGAGGTGGGGCGCGAAACGTAGCCAGTAGCGTTCGTATTGCCTACGTGTTGTGTCAGCGATCTTGGGGACCATTCCGAGCCAGCCCTTCATGTACTCGTCGCATGTGATGCGCGATCGCTGGACGAGATGTCCGCCTGCCTGGTCACGGCGGACAGCGTTGAGGGCTGTCAGTGCAGTCGTTCGAGTCGGATAGGTCCCAGAGGCTGTGCGCCGTGTACCGCCCTCTGCGCCGACGTCGATCTTGAAACACCAGCGGAAGTCTTTGCGCCCATGCGTCGCGTCCCGCAGACAGTGACCGTCCTTCACGGATCCACCGCAGCGACAGCGCGGGAATAGCGAACCTTCTCGATTCATGATCCGTTGATCGCTACCTCCGATCGACGATGACCCGGGTCGCTTCGGTTTGGGCAGGTCCCCCGGCCGTTGAGCGCCCGGACATGAATGCTTCGATATCAACTTTCAAGACGCGAATGGTGCCCTGTACCCTCAAATGCCTAAGCCCGCCGGCTCTGAGCCACGCATACGTTCCGGCTTCCGAACGCCGCAAGAGTCGGGCGACCTCCCTGACGGTCAACAGGGGCGGCAGGTCATCTAGAACGACCCTGTCTTCCCTGTCAGATACACGTGAGCCATCGATTGATTTGAGTTTGGCGGCCGATGCGCGTCGCTGACCCGACAAATAAGTTGTCATTTATGGCCTTCCCGATCGCTGTCGCCGGATACCGGGCGTCGGATCTGGTGCAGCGCTTGGAGGCTTTGACATGTTGGGTGGCGGATCGAAGAAATAGCGCCTGCCCAGGTGCGTGATTGCAGGGATGCCTACCCGCCGTGCTAGTTGCCAAGCCTTGCGTAGTGCGACATCCCGCTCTCCATCGAATGCGGTGGAATCAGCCAGGGCGACCAGCTTAATTACGAGTCCCAGAGCCGCCCGGTAGCGAGCCTCGTCGATCATGATTCGTCCTGGTCGGATCCCGGATTGCTGCTCACTCGCCAGTAGCCGTGTGGATGTCGACTCGCGTGCGACTCGAGACCAACGCCGCTTAGCAATTCCTGGAGCTCGGCGTGGCGCGCCGGGTCTGCACCCAAGAGATGGTGAACGAGCCTCATGCCATGCACCACCTCTTTCAGCTGGTCGAGCGGCACGATGAATAGGACCACCCCTCCCTCGCGTTCATGCACACGCCATGCTGTGGCAGTGCCTCGGCGGCCGAGGTAGATGAGTCGCGTCCAGCACACTTCCTCTGCCATCTGGTCACTGAGCGTCCATCGCGCTGAGGTTGGCCAATGGAAGGGTGGCTCCCCGACCTTCGAGTTCAGCTATGCGACGCCTGATCACGAGCAATGCTTCTCGACGGGCTCTGCGGTCGCCCGGTCTGCGCGAGATGCGCGTGTTGGCCGATTCCTCCTCCCGAATGCGGGCCTCAATCCGACTCGCCCGCTCGATTAGCCAATCGACTCGGGACATCCAGTCGGTTGGCGATACGCGACCCAAGCCGGTTTCAAGTAAGAGCGATTCTGCGCATAGTCACACTATAGCAGACTAGCGTGGTTATGTAATAGGGCTGTTAAGCCATGCGCCGGGGCAGCATGCAGCGCTGTTGCACTCTCTCCTCTATGGTTCCAGCTATGGAAAAGGGACGCGAAGCGGCGGGAGTTAGGTTCGGCGTGTATTTGAGCCAAGACGAGGCCCGGTGGCTACGCGAAACTCGGGGGCGGTTTTTGCTGAAGTACGACCAAGACGTGACGGTAACCAGCATCGTCAGGGCCGGAATCGAGCACCTCCGCGAATTGGACGAACCGACTCTGTTGAAGGCACTTGAAGCCCATCGCGGTCGACGCAAAGAAAGCCAGTAGGTCTCGACCAGCCTCTGCTCATCTGGGGGTGGCGCAGTATGTGCCGGCGCGACCCTGTGTTAGGTCGGCTCAGCGAGAGCCCGAACCCCTTCTTCCGATTTCCGACCAAAGTGAGGCCAAGTCCTGTTCGACATGCGCGAGCATCCTCGCTGCGTCAAGTGACGCCTTTGGACGGGGCAAGTCCTTCCAAACCTCTGGTTCAGGACCCCAACTCCGCCCATGATCGTTTACGAAGAGCCTCAGCTCGGGCCTTTAACTGGTCGCGGCGCTTCTCCAGCCAGTCCTTCTTCGCCCAGAGCTGCCTTAGGTTCAGCTTCTTTAGCTCCTGGCGATTCATAGCGACGACTTAATCACAGATTGCACAACACGCTCCGGTGAGGATCAGACTGCGCCAGTCGGGATCCGGATTGAAAACTGGCCCGAGGGCAAAGTCATTAACTGCCTAGACTCCGGTTCGGAGCTTGTAGACCTTCGCCGTTTTCGACCGGACGCCAGACAATGCCAGACCTCTTGTTGACCGCACATCCAGACTAAAGATTGGATCCGGGAACATCTTGATCTGCGTCTCGTAGCCGCGCTCTACCCCTGAAACCACCACCAGCACGTATCTCTCCCTCTCAGTTCGCGCCCGCTCAAATTCGGTCAGTTCGAGATTCACCTCGTTCGGCATCTCCTGACCAGACACTTTCAACTCGTAATACCGACCGTCGTTATCCCGAAGGTCGGACCCCACTCCGTGCTGACGGTGGTAAGGCTTTACCTCTCGCCCGAGGCCCCGCACGACCTCTGTAAAAGTGTCGATGCCAGCCTGTTGTCGCTCCTCGTCCGTGTACGCACGGCGTCCGGTCCCGCGTGACTCGGGCGACTCCTGGTCCGGCTCAGACGGGTTGAGTTTCAGCGGCTGGCGCTTGCGCGACTTCTTGACGATCCCAGGCGAGACATCCTCGCCCTCAATCGCGACGGCAACGCTTGCGTTCTGGAAAGACTTTAGTTGCCGCGGAGGCGGCTCGGTTGGCCTGTCCGGCGGCGGCGACGCCTTGGTCAAAGACTTGATAGCAGCTGCGTTGGAAGTCACTTGTCTCCGGCCACCGCGCGTCGCTAAAGCCGTTTCCGTTTCGATTGGTTTGTGCTCGGGCTTGGCTGGGTCAGAGGCGAGACGAATTCCCCTTGCCTCTTTGCCGGATGCAGCCTTGGTCCATGCATACGCCCACAAGGCGTCTACCGCAGCGTCTGCTGAAGCAGTCGGGAATAGTGAAGCGATGACTGCGCCTCCTATGTCGATGTCGCCTATCGCTTCTTCGCTGCGAAAGTAGAACGTCGGAACTCCATCAACGATGACATGGGCAGGCGCTCTAAATCGGAGCGCCGCACCAGTTGGAACGTTGCCTTGCAGCGTGAGGTCCGGCGCGATCAGAACGTGACTCAACGGCAATGTATCCCATCCCGGCTCGCAAGCGGCATAGGTTGACTTGCTGCGGACCGCCAGAATGTCGCCGAGGTGAGTAATTGCGGTTCGAAACGTGTCCTGCGTGCCAGGTCTCTCAAGCAAAGCGTCGACTGGGAGATCGTATGGTGCGAATAGTGCCCGGTCGAGCAGCCTAACGCCTCTCGCCTGACAAAGCAGCGGAAGCGTCTGCGGACGGAGTGCAGTCCAGACAGGCACTTGTTCACTGAGCGCCACATGAAGATCAACGGCACCGTCGATCGCGAAGATCGGGCCGGTGTTCCAGTCCGTGCCTGTCCAGAGCGCCATGCTAGAAACCGCCTGACGATCTCTTCGGGAGGAGTCGGGCAGAGCTTCCTCGATTGCAGCGTAAGAGTCGATCATCACGGCTTCGTCGTCGCCCGTCGGTTCCCCAACCTTCGAGATCTCATCCAGGACATTGGTGCAGTCTTGGATGCCTGGGCGACGTATGCCCAGGAACTGCCACAGCGCGGATGTACCGGCGCGATCCGGCACAAACGCTCTGCGAGATTTGAAGATTGGCATTCCCAGGAAGACAGCATTTGGCGAAAGCCAGTGCCCATCGGCATAAACGAGGCCGGGGCGACCAGGATCGATACCAAATTTCCCCCGGAGCTGCTCTCGGGAGACATCGCCGATACGCCGACCTCGCGCTACCGTGCAGCGCCCGGCGAGAATTTGATATAGGCGACCAACCTCGCCATCAGTTACCGGACGTTCTTCGTGTCCATCTCGCATTTCCTCTAGTTGGGCCACCACGCTTGACGTCTCGGGGTCGAGCCCTACCCCGAGCGCCCGGAGAACGTCCTCCGAAAATGGCTCGCCGGCATGAGCTTCAGCGAGGAACTGACTTGGTCGCCCCTCGAATACAAGGACGTTGTCATGAGTGTCGAGAACCACGTCACAGGGTCGAGCCAGCCCACCTGCCTTGTTCGTGACCCACGGAATGCTGGCGGCATCTGCTACCCATGTTGAAGGCACCGTTCCAATTCGGTTGAATGAGTAGTAGGCATACGCCGCGCCGGCGGTCTTCCGGGTTCGGAGGCGCTCCCACGAGCGTGTGAGAACGGCCAGGAGGGCACGGGCGCGTCGGGTCCTTACCTCACTTGGTGGAGACGAAGCGATGTCACGCACGACCGCGCTCAAATGCGGAGAGTGATAGTCGTCGAGCAGGACCTCTGGCCAGCGAGGGAGGTTTTTGGCTGCGCGCAGCTGCATTTCTGGCATGCGGTTGAAAGACAGCTCGTAGGCGCCTTCTTCGCGTAGGTACTTGGTCTTGGGTGCGGCCTCGAGGCGTGGCGCATTCTCGGCTCCAAGCAGTCGGAACAACGCCGCTGCTCCAAACCTATCTCCCGATCTTTGACCGCTGAGCGGGTCGCCATAACGGGGGCTGATCCACTCGAGGCCAGGTGTTTCCCCAGCCGCAAGTGCCCAACTCATCCCATCGTCCTGCTTGTCGATCGTTCGTGGCAGATAACCGTTGACCGGCTTCAACTTAATGTCATGCCGTTCGCCATTTACGAATGCGTAGCCATCGACCAGGATGCCTTGACCTAGCCGGCGACCAAGCCGTGACCGCTCGGAGTCGTCGAGCTTAACCAGCTCGTCGCGGAGGGCACGTAAGTCGTCAACGGTCAGAACGATTGACTCGCTGGCACCTCGCGTGGCGAGCGAAGTCAGTATTTGGAGTGCGGTAGTCCGATCGGATAGGGCTCCTTGCGCCTCGAGCCATTCGCGAACGACCGTGGAGGCTCGAGTTCCGCGCAAATATTCCTGGTGTATCTGGACCGCCAGTCCCAGGCGGACCGCGAGAACGTTGCCAAGTGGACGCTGTACAACCAGAGCGCTGCGGGCCGCGGCGACCGTCAGGCGTGCACCTCCGTCCGTAACAAGGCAGGGCATGGTCATCAGGATTCGCTCGTGGCCAGCTCCAATTGCCAGTGCGCAGAGCGAAACAACTTGCGCAGCGGGAGGACCATCCTCTTCGCGGAGAAGGTCGAGTGAGTCGACGACCGACACTTGCTGGGAAGCGCCTATGGTCTCAAGGACCGAGCGCCAACGCCCGGGCGCGTCACGGGCCGTCGTTTGCAGGGGCACATAGCTGGGCCGCAAGAGACGCAAGTCAACCGCCGAGACAACGTTCTTCAACTCGACCGCCTCGTAGACGAGGCGATCTAACGCGGTCGGTACATCGTCGACCGAGATTCGCAGTTCAACTCCGGCATCCGCCAGGGTCTTGTTCAATGGCTCACCCGCGAGTTCGCGGAAGGAGTGCGAGTAGCCGACGTCGAGGCCGGCGGGGAGAGCTAACAGGCGCCAAGCCCGTCGCGGGGCGCGCGTACCGAGATTGAGAGCCACATCTAGCGACAGCCGGAACACCTCAGCCAGCAGCCACGCGTTCCAGGAACTGTCAACGATGCTCTCGCGGTCGGCGGTTGGTTCAAAGTCAGCGTTGAGGCTCCATGGAAGCCCACCGACCAACGTTGTGGGCAGGCGAACATAGACTGCTCCCGACTCATCCTGCCGCGGGACAGCAATCGCTACCCAGGTGTGATCGTCAACTCGCTTGTCCACTGGATGCGGCCCATCGCCCACCAGAGAAACGTCCCGCGAGTAGCGCGTCCATGCGCGACCGTCCGCCGCGGTCAAGGTCTCTGAAACGATTCCGGAGGGCATGCGAGCCGGGCGGGAGGCCACAAGTCGGATCTCCTGAACGCGCTGACCGACCTGAACACGAATCGCCTTAACAGAGCGTAGGAAGAGGAGTACTGGGTAGCTGAGGGAGTGAAGCCAGTTGACCAGCTTCGCAGTGTCCACCTCGGGACTGAGTTCAAGTGAGAGGTATGTCCGCGAGCCATCGCCGTTTCCCATCGGCACCGGAGGCGATGCAATCCATTCCAAGTCATCACGGGATATCGAGAAGTTGTACGGCTCGCAATAAACCGAGAGTGGCAATCCAAGGCGATCGAGGGTCTTCAGGCCAATCCCGAAGCGCCCTGTCGTATCCGATCGGTCCTCCTTATTCGTCACATATGGAAAGGCCATTGGTAGGACGTCGCGGACTCCGACGCGACGCCCGTCGTGCGAGAAGAGCAGACGGCCGCCCTCGACTCGCATGTCCAGGAAGGTCGCGCCCTGGTCGTCAGCGTTCTGGATGACCTCAAGCACACCCTGGTAGCGGTGCTCGCTCTGTGATGACGCTATACGCCGAGCTCGCCGAAACGCCTTCTTGTACAGACCCCGGCCCCGTTCGCGATGAAGCCGGGCAAATGTGAGAACAGCCGTCCTCGCGAAATCCGGTGTCCATCTCTCTGGCACGTCCGGCCAGGAGTCCCCTTCGTGGTTGAAAAGTGTGTGGGCTACGTCGACAGCGAGTTCCTCATCCCGCTGGTCCGTCTCTTCGACAAGGCCCGCACGCTCGTCCCCGACGACCGCCATCCCAGAGACGGTCGTGGGGCTCGGGTTACTTGTCAATTTCCCATCCCCCGTATCAACTGGCCTCGCTGACCCACTTCCATCGAACTCCTTACTAAATACCTGAGCGCCGATTTGAACTTGTAGTCCATCGTCGGGTCGGGTGGCACCGGGCCTGGCTTACCATTGCCACTATTGTTGCATTTCCTTGTTGGTGCAGTTTAGAATCACCATTCTAAATGTCAACCCGTGGCAGAGGCGATGAGTTGGACCCTGAACGGGTCCGGGAGTGGATCCTGGCGACGGAGATCGAAGTCAAGCAGCTCGACGGTAAAGCTGTACAAACTCAAGCCGCGCTCGCTCAGGCCCGTCAGCGCCTGATTTTGTTTCACGAGCTGCTTGCGACGCTGACTAAGTCCCCCGTGAGGATCTCAGACACCGATGTCGCAGTCGGCCGGACGACCAGGGACCGCACGATCGAGGCTGCCGCGGAGATCCTCGGCGAGTTCGAACGTCCGATGACGATCCAGGAAATCCACGCGGCGTTTGTTCGTCAGGGTAGGCCCCTTCCGGGCCGTGGAACACCGACGAACATCCTTGCCCACATTTCGACATCCGACGTGTTCGTGCGCCCCCAGCGCGGTGTATATGCCCTCGCGGCCTGGACGAAAGAGGAATCCGAAACGCCAGATCGGAAAGTCGCTTCTGGCGACCAGCAGAACGATCAGCCGCAGAACGCGGTGGGCTAGGAGGTAGCCATGGCAGTCGCAGTTTCGTCTGACAGGAAGGTTGCGGCAATGCTCTTCGCCGTGAAGACCGTCGCCGACGTCGAGGAGCTCATCGCCACCATTCCCAACCCGACTTGGATGCCTCTCGGTGGGAAGGCAAACAACCATCCGTTGGTCAATGCACTGAGTGACAGCGGCGATGCACTGGTCGAGAGAATTACTAATGGCATGGACGCGCTCATCGAGGCAGAGGTGCTGCGCGCGAAGCGGACGGACCTCAAATCACCGCGCGAGGCGGCGGACCTTTTCTTCGGCGTTCCCGCAGGCCACGTCGTTGGGCTGACCGATGACGTAAAGCGACGCAAGCTCGCAGAAGCGCTCGTTGTGACCCTCCGCGAGAGTGGAACGGAAAAGCAGCCCACCGTGATCATCGAGGACCGCGGCATTGGCCAACATCCCGAGGACTGGAAAAACACCTTGGTCTCTTTGAACGAGGCGAACAAGCGCTCCCACCTATATCTCATGGGCGCGTATGGCTGGGGCGGGGCCGCCTCCTTCTCGTTTTCCAAGTACGCAATCTTCGTGTCCAGGAGACAGCGCGACCTGCTTGGCGCCGGTCAGGACGACATCGTCGGCTGGACCGTGATCCGCTACAACGAACTGCCGAACGATCCCTTTGCTAAGCACGGCGTGTACGAGTACCTCTGCAACGGATCTGAAGGCGACCCAGCAATCCCAACCCTCCTGCCGTCAGCTTTGCCGGCGGAGCGGGCTGAATGGATGGGCACGCACTGCGCCTTGGTTGAGTACGAGCTAAGCCGCTATAGCGAGCCCATTTGGAGTCCAAAGCGCGGGCTTTGGCTCATGTTGAACGCAATCCTGTTCGACCCCATCATGCCGTTCCTCGTAAAGGACGAGCGCGACAAGGCGATTAAAGGCAACCCCAAGAGCGCACTCGAAGGCTTGGTGATCAACGGGAACGCTGCCCGTTTGGGGTGGAACGAGCACCGGGTCGCCTACAAGAACAGTTGGAACGCGAGTTTCGCAGATGGGGGCAACTTGCGGATCCACTATTACGTCCTTGAGATGAAGCCCGACGCCAAGGCTGACTGGGAGCCAGCAACGACTTTCGTGCCGAAGGAGCAGGCGGTCAGCATCACCCACAACGGCCAGCGGCAGGGGCAGTTTCGCCGTGAGCTGTTTGAGTCACGTTTGGGGCTCTCTTCACTTGCGAAATACCTGATCGTCCACGCGGACTGCGACGCACTGAGTTGGCACAGCAAGCGAATGCTCTTCGCCACCACTCGAGACCGTCTCAAGGACAACCCTTTGTCCGACGACCTTCGAAAGAAGGTAGAGGAAGCATTGGGGTCGGATAGCAAGTTGCACGAGCTCGACCGTGACCGGAAGGCGGCTGCTCTGCGCAGGACGTCGAAGGAGCAGACGGAGCGCATCAACAAGCTCCTCGTAAAAGCCATCGACAGCCTTCGCGAGGGCGACATTACGACCTTCAAGAAGCTCCTCTCTTCGAACCCAGACCTACCGATCTACGGTGACCAAACACTCATCAAACCTGAGGAGCCAGAGCCGTCGGAACCGAAGGAAAAGGAGCCGACCGTCCAGCCTGTCTTTCCGAATGAACCCACCCAGCTGACGGTCCTCAACAGAGTGGTCCGCGTGCCGGCCGGCGGCAAGGCCGTAGTTCGGCTCCTGCTGGATGCCCCCGACGGTTACATCGGCGTCGGCGAGGGCAGGGCTCCGTTCATTGGCCTGATTTCGAAGGGAGCCGACCAGTTCTCGATCGCTGGTTATTCAGAGCTCATGGGCGGCAGGATGCGATGCACGATCTCGGCGGAAAAGGCTGCCGTCAGCGACAAGGGGCGTGCGATGTTCACCGTGATTCGCCATGAGGGCCTTCCTCTAATCGACCAGGCGGACATCGAGGCGATCGAACCGCCAGTGAGGCGAGTGAAGGTCGCTGGCAAGGCGAAGGGGGACGAGAACAAACCGAACGTGAAGCAGGTCATGCGTGAGGGGTGGGGAACCCTTAACTTCCACGAGGGCTTGGTCGCGCGAGTCGAGCACAACGATCCACAGCCAGGTTTGACGACCATCTACGTGAACTGGGACTACCCGGCCATGGAGAAAAAGCTGCTGGCCGAGAAGAAACTGACTGAAGAGCACATGGAAACCTTCAAGGAGCACTGGACCGCTTCGATGGCGCTGCTTGCCTGGCTGCAGGACAGCGAACAACAAGATGCTGGCGCGGGTTTGAGCCAGGATCAGCGCGAGGCGGAGTTGCGTCGCGGTGCTGAGCTCTTCCTGTTTACGAAGTCGGTGCTCAGTTAGCGAGGCGAGAGCGTTCGGACCCCCGGCCGACGTCCTTTTTTGACCTTGTCCTCCTGGAGTGTGCGCTCGAGCCGGGCAAGCTGCTCGCGCGCAATCTTTACGTACGTAGGCGAGATGTCGCATCCAAAGTACCGCCGTTTGAGCCGTTTGGCCTCGAGTAGAGTCGTACCTTCTCCCGCGAAGGGGTCGAACACGATGTCCCGAGGCTTCGTACCGAGAAGAATGCAGCGCTTGGGGAGCTCCCCAGGGAAGCGGGCACTGTGGGTATTGCCTTTGTATACCGGTGGAAAGCTCCACACGGTTCTCGCGTTAAGGGGACTGCGGTCGCCGTTGAGTGTCGTAAAGATCCCTGAGCCATCAGGGTAGTAGTCGTAACGCACCGACCTGGTGAGCATCAGGAGATATTCGTGACCGACCACTGGCCGATCGCCGACGACCTCTGGCACGTGGGCCCTGACACCATCGCCTGAATCGTCCTCGGCACCCGATACCTTGTGGGTCTTCGACCAGACGATGATCGAACGGACCCAGAAGCCGAGCTTCTGCGCCCCCACGGCAATCAAGAATGGAACGAGCGTCAGGTCCTTATCTTTGAGATAGTCGTGCCCGGCCGAATAACGTCGGTAGGGGCTCTCCGACCACGTCGTATGCCGGTCGCCCGAGTAGTGCATGATTCGGTCTCTGCTGCTCTCGCGAGCTATCGAACGGGTCATATAACTGTCGCCGACATTCCACCAGATTGTGCCTGTGGGTTTCACCACACGCCGCAGCGCCGCCAGGATCTCAAGGCTATGGGCGACATAACCGTCGGGCCCTTCCTCACGACCAAATGGCGCTTTCGTTCCGTCTGCCCAACGAACCTGTCGCTCATCCGCGTATACGCGCTGACCCCAAAACGGTGGCGACGTGACGATGGCTTGGATTGAACCGGCTGGAAGGCCACTAACAACCTCAAGGACGTTTCCTTGGACGACAGCGTTCCAAGTTGGCTTGCTCTGCTTCTTGTAGCTGCCTGCGGGTCGCCGAGGCTTAGCGGTCGGTCTATCCAGGCCGAGATTGCCGACGAGCTTGACATCGGACAGGGCAATTAGGGGATCGAGAGTACTGCCGCGGTACTTCAACTTGCCGCGGCGAACCAAGTTCCGGAGCCTGTTCTCGGCAACCCCGGATAGTTCGCCAGCGCGTTTGATCGTGACGAACGTATCCGAGTCAGCAACCGCCTCGGAGGGGTCGACACGACCGATCTTAGTGAGCCTGCCAGTGGGCGACGGCCTAGGTTTTGCGGTGATGGAGGGACTCCTGCGATTGGAAAGCGGCAGGCGGCCTAAAGGGTAGCAGCGCCCCGTAATTTCCGGCGGACAGAACACATGTTTGGTATAGCCTGAGGCTCAGGCGGGGTCATGTCAACCCGCTTTAGCAATGAGCCGTCACGCGAAGCAAGATGACCGTAACCACCAGCAGGACGATGGATGTGCCAACCAGAATCCAGGTGCCGATCTCAAGCCTCTTGGAACTCTCTGCAATGCTTTTGGTCGCCTCCACCTGTCGAGCGCCAACCTCTAATTGCACCTGATTGAGCGATTCGTTCGGCCATTTCTTAAGTTCTTCGCTCAGCTGCTCCCAGGACTGATTCTCAAGCGGACGTTTTGCAATCGCCTTATTAGCACGGAGGGCTGCCCAGGCTGCGTGCCAGTTCATGCTTTTGGGCCGTTCATTCGACCTGTCGGTGCTCTCCGGACCAGGCGCGAATCGTCAATGTGCAGTTGTCGGCTAACGGTCACGGCTCACGCAGCTCCTTCGAGGCTGTGTCGGTTACGGCGTTCAGGAGCTTTCGAAGTTCATCGTTATGGTCAAAGTGCCACCAGTCGGCTGAATGGGTGAACTGCAGCAAAGCATCGATTTGCGACGCGGCGTCAGGGCACTCTAACCTCAGCGTTGCGGCTGCGTGCTCGTAGCGAATCGCGGCTTCATGGTGCAACAGCCCGTCCCCGGGCGCGTAACCGAAGATGCCCTGGGTGAGGTCCTTGATCGCTTCTCGTATCTGCGTCTGCCGGCTAGTGCGATCCTGCTGTCGGCGGTCCTCGCCTGCCGATTCCTCACGTAGCACGTGATAGATCGGTCGAAGAGCTCGGTTGATCAAGAACGTTCGGACGCGATTCGAGAAGATGCTTAGCACGCCACCAACGACGACCAGGACGATCGCCGCGGCGACAATGACGACTGACGCCTGAACCAGTGGCGCCATCACGTGCCTATCGCTTCCGGTTGGGGTCTTTGCCTCTCGCGTTCCCGGCGACGTCGTAGAGCATCCCGCAGTCGACGCATCGCCACTTCACAAAGGCCGAGCCGTCCTCGGTTGCGTCGACGCCGCTGCGCTCGATGAGTCGACCGCCGCAGTCGCAGTGACGCCGCACCATTGGCGTCTTGGGGTCGTCGCGAAACTCCTTGAGGGTGGCGATGATGCCCACCATAGCCGGGTCCCCAGTCGCCTCGTATTCGGCGATCATCCGATCGAACCCTTGCTGCACGACGTCATAGCGGGCTTTGCGCCAATCCTTCTCGAGGTGTCTGACCCGCTCGACGGCCTGGTCGGCCTCGAGTTTGCCTGCTCGCACTTCAGCGGTAATCGCCGCGAGGAGCTTGACGTAGTCGTCGTCGAGATCTTTGGGAATTGGCCCCGCGCTCATATCTGTCGGTGAGGCGTGAGCTGGCGCGACTCGAGGACCTCGATGTCCAACTCATGCTCAGACAGCCCTGCCTGATGAGCGATCTGCCATGCCCAACCCAGAGAACTCGCTTCGGCATCGGTCTCGCTGAGGTGCACGTTCTCGATCGCGAGCAAGATCGTGCCGTCTCGTGAAGTACTCAGGATCGGCTTGCGGTAAGGCTGAGGGTGCTGTAGGCCCAGGCCGTCGATCTCGTGCTGCAATCGAGTCGCGGCGGTCGCAACGTCGCGCGCCCTGGGTTTCCGCGTGACCTTGAAGACGGTCACGAACACGGCTTGGCCCGGCGGCAAGAGCGTGTCGACGTGCATTTCGCTCAAGCATTCCCAGGTGCTCCGCGGCTCAAACGCGGAGCTGGTGGGCACGCTCAGCCCTCATCGTCGTCGAGCTCCATCTCACCAAGCACCTCCGCGAAAGCTGCGTCATCCCATTCGCCTTCGACCAGCTGT
>WNEZ01001421.1_pt1 | contig 20567 bp, 19 predicted proteins | sample 5400521 | NCBI WGS metagenome assembly WNEZ01 (sample SAMN13153339, study PRJNA577476) | soil metagenome | isolation source: 120 cm saprolite under Douglas fir tree site 2 hole 1 replicate 1 | place: USA:California | collected 2015-04-18 | reverse complement strand
GTGTCGATGTGGACCGTGTCGTCGATCACTCGCTGGTAATCGCCTGGTGGGATCTCACCCTCCTGCGCATCGCCCGTGATTTCCTTTCCCGGAAGCGCTCCCAGCAGATCCGGTTGACCTTCGGAATCGAGGTCCTCGTTTTCGGGCAATTCGCTGCCGCGCGGTCGTCGCTGAACCCCGGGCGCCGCGTCGAGATCGGAAATACCAGGGGTATTGATCAAGTCGAATGGGTCTTTATCCTGCTTAGCCATAGTTTCCTTATACGCCTTATCAGCCTCTAGTCGGCGCCTTGAATAGCCGCTAGAATTGCGCCATTCGTCACAGCAGACGTCGCAGCCACCCAGCCAGTGTGAGAACCCGGCGTAAGCGCATCGCGCGGCCGAAGCGCTCCGCCTCTCGGCAGCGCTTTCGGATCAAGGCGCCTCGCCTTCCGAAGCTGGAGGTTCCGAAGGTCGCGCTTCAAGCGAGCGGCTCCGCCATGCACCTGCTTCGCGGGGGGCTGGTGGGCCTGTTCGGGTGGGGCGTCGTCTTCGTGATCCTCGCGGCGCTGGTCGCCGCAGCCGAGCTGCTCACGCCCTGGATCGAGACGATGACCTGGGGGCGCGGCCTTGGCATTGCCCTGCTGCTGGTCACATCGCTCGGTCTGCTTCACCTATCGGCCGGCGGCGTGGGTGGATCGGTGGGGAAGGCCGAGGGAGAGGCCCTTCGAAGCCTCGCGGGAACCGCGGGCAGCATCCTGATCCTGAGCGCGGTCTTCCTGGGTGGCCTGGTGCTCGCCTTCGATATCTCGTTTCGCGAAACGCTGGGGGCGCTGCGCGAGCACTACCTCGCGAACCGGCCCGAGCCCAAGCCGGTCCTAAAAGAGAAGAAGCCGGCCGAAGCCTGGCAGCCGCGCAACCAGGTGATCCGCACGGATTCCGCCGAGCCGGTGCTCGTGCCGATCAGCGGCGTCGCCTCGCCCACCAGGCCGGCCCCGCCGCCAGCCCCGTCCCCGTCTCCGGACCTTGAATCGGCGGTGGCGCGGTTGCGCGAGCCCATCGAAGAAGATCCCTCGCCCAGCACGCGTCAGAAGAAGGCGACCCTCCCTGAGCCCGTGTTGACCGTTGTACCGGGTGGCGATGGAGCGACACCAACGCTTATCGAAGATGAGATCCCGCGGGAGTGGATCAAGCCTGACCTGACCCTGCTAGACACGATCACCGTCCGGAAGGAGCGGCTCCACGACGAAATCAAGGCGAACATCAAGTTGATCGAGTCGACGCTCGCCAGTTTCGATGTCGAAGCCACCGTCATCGGGGTCAACTCCGGTCCGTCCGTGACGCAGTACGAGCTGCAGCCCGGCCACGGCGTACCGGTCCGCAAGATCACCGCCCTGCAAAACGACCTTTCGCTTGCTCTCGCGGCGGCGATCCGCATCCAGGCGCCGATCCCGGGCAAGCCGGCGCTCGGTATCGAGGTCCCCAACAAGGCGACCAGCCTGGTGACCCTCCGAGAGATCATCCAGACACCAACGTTCCAGAACGACCAGACGTTGCTGTCGCTGGCGATCGGAACCGATGTCTCCGGTAATAGCGTGGTCGGCGACTTGACCCGCATGCCGCATCTCCTGATCGCCGGCGCGACCGGGTCGGGAAAGAGCGTCTGTATCAATGCGCTGATCGCCGGCATGCTCTTCCAGGCGACACCGGAGGAATTGAAATACATCCTGATCGACCCCAAGCGCGTCGAGTTCTCGATGTTCCAGGACATGCCCCACCTGCTCGTGCCGGTCGTGACGGAATCGGATCACGCGACCTCAGCCTTGCGCTGGGCGGTGGCCGAGATGGAGACGCGCTACAAGCTGTTCGCCAGCCATACCGTCCGCAATATCGGCGACTTCAACAGCCGGGCGCCGGAAATGGGATTGAATCCCCTGCCGTACATCGTGATCGTGATCGACGAGCTGGCCGACCTGATGATGGTGGCCGCGGGGGAGATCGAGGAACTGATCTGTCGCATCGCCCAGCTCGCCCGTGCCGTCGGTATCCACCTGCTGGTCGCGACGCAGCGCCCGTCCGCCGACATCATCACCGGATTGATCAAGGCGAACATCCCCTCGCGGATCGCCTTCGCTGTCAGCTCGAGCATCGACTCGCGCGTCATCCTGGACGAGACCGGCGCGGAGAAGCTGCTCGGCCGCGGCGACATGCTCTACCTGCCAGTCGAGGCAGGTAGGGCCACCCGCTTGCAGGGCGTCTTCGTCTCCGACCGAGAGATGAAGGCGATCATCGACTTCTGGAAGGCCCAGGGAAAGCCGCAGTACCAGGAGGAGATCTTCAACGTCGAGGCGACGGTCTCCTGGGTCAAGGAAGGGATGAAGCGCGATCCGCTCTTCGCCAAGGGGGCGCACGTGGTCGCTACCGAAGGCCGAGCCTCGGTCTCCCTGCTCCAGCGCAAGCTGAACGTCGGCTACACTCGGGCGGCCCGGATTGTCGACCAGCTCGCCGACCAGCGGGTAATCGGTCCTTACGAGGGAAGCAAGTCGCGCGAGGTGCTGATGAACCTGCTCGAGGTGGATGAGCTGGTCAAAGACCTCGACGACGCCAACTCGTGAGGTTCTCCAGTTTCTCGAAATTGCGACAGACAGCTGTCAAACGGCCGGGTTAGCATAGGCCCCAAGTAATGGCTCAGGATTATTCGTTCGACGTGGTCTCGCAGTTCGACCGGCAGGAACTGGTCAACGCCGTGAACCAGGCGCAGCGCGAGATCGTGACCCGTTACGACTTCAAGGACACCGGCGCGTCAATCGATCTCGGGGAGGACGAGATCACGCTGAACGGCCCCAGCGAGTTCAAGCTGAAGGCCATGATCGATGTGCTACAGAGCAAGCTGGTCAAGCGTCAGCTCTCGTTGAAGATCCTCAAGGCCGGCCCGGTCGAGACGGCCGCCAAGGGCAACGTGCGGCAGACACTCGAGTTGCAGCAGGGCATCGACGATGAGCTCGCGCGCAGCCTGGTCAAACAGATCAAGCAGGTCTCACCCAAGGTGCAGCCGCGGATCCAGGGCGACACCATCCGGGTGTCGAGCCGGGAGAAGGACTTGCTCCAACAAGTGATCACGGCCCTCAAAGCGAGCGAGACGCAGGTCCCGCTGCAATTCATCAACTACCGGTGATCCGTGCCGACCGATCCCGAGATCTTCGCGTTGGCCCAACAAGTAGGGGAGAGGCTTCGCAAAATCCGCAAGTCGCTGGCGGTAGCGGAGTCCTGCACCGGCGGCCTGTTGGGCGCGGCCGTGACGGACGTGCCGGGCAGCTCTGCCTACTTCCTGGGTGGGGTGATCAGCTACGCCGACCAGGTGAAGCTGGATCAACTGCGGGTACCGCAAGCGACGTTGGACCGCTATGGCGCCGTCAGCGAGCAAACGGCGGCGGCCATGGCGAGCGGTGTTCGACAGCTGCTGCATGCCGACATCGGCGTCTCGATCACCGGGGTGGCGGGGCCCGACGCGGAGGGATCCAAGCCAGTTGGTCTGACCTTTATCGGCATCGCAACCCCCACCCTGCCCTCCCCCAGAGGGGGAAGGGAAGTGACGACCTCGACGTACCGTTTTCAATGGACGGGCGACCGCTGGGACAACCGGCGTCGCTCGGTGATCGCCGCCTTGGAGCTGCTGGTCCGGGCTCCGGAGCTTTAGCGTTGACAGTTACACAAAACCGTATTACAGTGGAGCGGACGGGCCAGGCCGACCACGAAGCAAGGGGAATCTAGATGTCAGAAAAAGACCGGGCATTGACGGCTGCGCTCAGCCAGATCGAGCGCAGCTATGGGAAGGGCGCCATCATGAAACTGGGGGAGGCGGCGGCCCAGCGAAACATCGACGTGATCCCGACCGGGTCGCTCACCCTCGACATGGCGCTGGGCGTCGGCGGGATCCCACGTGGAAGAGTCGTCGAGATCTATGGCCCGGAGTCGTCGGGCAAGACGACCCTGGCGCTTCATGTCATCGCGCAATCCCAGAAGCTGGGGGGCGTCGCCGCCTTCATCGATGCCGAACACGCCCTGGACCCGGTCTACGCCGGGCACATCGGAGTCAAGACCGAAGACCTGCTGATCTCGCAGCCGGACACCGGCGAGCAGGCGCTCGAGATCGTCGACGTCCTGGTGCGCTCGGGCGCCGTGGACGTCATCGTCGTCGACTCGGTGGCGGCGCTGGTGCCGAAGGCGGAGATCGACGGTGAGATGGGGGACAGCCACGTTGCCCTGCAGGCCCGCTTGATGTCGCAGGCGCTGCGCAAGCTGACCGGCGCCATCTCCAAGTCCAGCACCTCGGTGATCTTCATCAACCAGTTGCGGGAAAAGGTCGGCATCATGTTCGGCAATCCCGAGGTGACCACCGGCGGCCGGGCGCTGAAGTTCTATGCCTCGGTCCGGCTCGACATCCGCAAGATCGATTCGATCAAGAACGGGCTGGATGTGACCGGCAACCGGGTGAAGGTCAAAGTGGTCAAGAACAAGGTGGCACCGCCCTTCAGGTCGGCTGAGTTCGACATCCTCTACAACGAGGGGATCTCCTACTGGGGCAGCGTGCTCGACGCGGCGGTCGACGCCACCCTGGTGGAGAAGGCCGGTTCCTGGTTCTCCTGCAACGGCCAGCGACTCGGTCAGGGCCGTGAGCAGACGGTTGGCTTCCTCAAGGCGAATCCGAAGCTCGGCGAGGAACTGATCGCGCAGTTGAAGGGAAAGGCCGCGGAGAAGATCCTCCAGCCGGCGTGAGACCCGGCGGCCGGCGCGCGTCGCCGACCGCGCGCGAGCCCGAGAGTGCCCACGTCGCCTATGTCGAGGCGATCAAGCGGCTAGCCCGCCAGCCGCAGTCACGGGCGGCGTTGCGGCAGCGCCTGCTGCGGCTGGGCTATGTCGACGCCGCCGTGGACGCCGCGCTCGACCGGGCCGAGGGGGACGGGTACCTGAACGACCGCGAGTACGCCGCGTCGCTGGTGCGACGGCGGACCAAGGGCCGCGGCCATGCCCTCATTGCGCAGGAACTGCGGGCCAAGGGGATCGATGAAGGGGCGGCCGGACCGGCGCTGGCGGCCGTCGACGCTGAGGTCGAGGCGGAGCAGGCCCTCGCCCTCGGAAGGAGCCTGGTGGCCAACCGGCGACTGGCTGATGCCCAGGCCCTGGCTGCCTACATCGGCCCCCGCCTTAGCCGCCGGGGCTTCAGCAGCGGCCTGGTTTACCGCGTCTGCCGCCTCCTGAGCGATGAGTGGGAGGTCTCCGGCCGGTTTGACAGTCCCCAGAAACGCGACTAAAATGGTCAAGATTCTGTCGCTCTGTAACGACTAGTCCCGCCGCGTTCACACGCGGTGCGAAGAACTTTCACAAGTCCATAAGCGAGGTGTAACTATGCCCACTCCATTACTCCTGGTCATTGGGGTCGTGGTGGGTGCGCTCGTGGGAGCCCTTATCGCCTACCTCTGGGTTGGCAATCAGAACCGGCAGCGCGATCTCGTCTCCAATGCGGAGCGGGAAAAGCTGCTGTCGGATGCCGAGACCCAGATGAAGGAGATGGTCCTCGAGGCCAAAGAGGAATCCCACCGCATCCGCATGAGCCTGGAACAGGAGGTACGCGACGCACGTGCCGAGATCCAGCGTTCGGAACGCCGGGTCCAGCAGAAGGAAGAATCGATCGATCGCAAGCTCGAAGACCTCGACCGGAAGGAACAGGGAATTACCGCGAAAGAGTTGGAGATCGGGAGGACCAGGGAACGCGTCAATGACGCCCTCGCCGAGCAGGTCAAAGAGCTCGAGCGAATTTCGGGAATGACGCGAGCCGAAGCGAGGACGTCGATCCTCACCAACCTTGAAAAGGAACTCAACCAGGAGATCGCGCAAAAGATTCGCGAAGGCGAGGAGATCGTCAAAGAGGAGAGCGAGAAGCGCGCTCGCAACATCCTGGTGACCGCCATGCAGCGGGTTGCCGCCGAGCAAACCGCCGAGACCTCGGTATCGGTTGTGGCAATCCCCAGCGACGAGATGAAGGGCCGCATCATCGGTCGAGAGGGCCGCAACATTCGGGCCCTCGAGCACGCGACCGGCGTGGACCTCATCATCGACGACACGCCGGAGGCCGTCATCCTGAGCGGCTTCGACCCGGTCCGCCGCGAGGTGGCGCGGGTGGCGCTCAATCATCTGCTTGTCGACGGTCGGATCCATCCGGCCCGAATCGAAGAGATGGTGACCAAGGCCCGCAACGACGTGCAGAACCGGATTCGGGAAGAAGGCGAGCAGGCCATGTTCGAGACCGGTGTCACCGGCCTGCATCCGGAGCTGGTCAAGCTGCTAGGGACGCTGGCGTTTCGGACCAGCTACGGACAAAATGTCCTGACCCATAGCAAGGAGGTCTCCTTCCTCTGCGCGATGGCGGCGGCCGAGATCGGCGCCGACGTGGCGCTCGCCCGCGAGGCCGGCCTGCTGCACGACATCGGCAAGGCGATCGACCATGAGGTCGAGGGGTCGCACGCCATCATCGGCGGAGAGCTCCTCAAGCGGCTCGGCAGGCCAGAGACGCTAGTCAACGCCGTAGCCGCCCATCACATGGACGTCGAGCCAACCAGCCTGGAGGCCATCCTGACGGTCGCCTGCGACGCCGTCTCGGCAGCTCGTCCCGGCGCTCGCCGGGAGACGCTGACGACCTACATCAAACGGCTCGAGAAACTGGAGAGCATCGCCAACTCCTTCGAAGGCGTGGAGAAATCGTTCGCGATCCAGGCGGGTCGAGAGATCCGCATCATCGTCAAGCCCGACACCATCGACGACAGCCGGGCCCAGATCCTCGCCCGCGATATCGCGAAGCGAATCGAAGGCGAGCTCAGTTATCCGGGCCAGATCAAGGTGACCGTCATCCGCGAAACCCGCATCATCGAATTCGCCAAATAAGTAAGAGAGGCGACCCCCAACCGGGGCCGCCTCTTTTGTTTGTTCAGGTCGCCGCGGACGGCGGGGCACTCAGAGCGCGAATTTGCGCCGCCACGTGGGCCAGGCCGAAATCGAGGCCGGCGTCCCACGCCGTGCCGTCGTGTCCGCCGGGGACCACGTGGAACTCGTGCGCGATGCCGAGGCGATCCAGCTCAGCGCTGAACTCGGCCATGCGGTGCTGAAAATAGGGGTCGCGCTGACCGGCGCTCAGCACGTAATAGATCTCGCCGGCACCCGCCTGCGAGGTGACGAGCGCCGCCGGGCTGTTTCGCTCGATGACGGCCGGGTCCTCGCCGAAGACGCCGGGATCGGCCTCGGGGTCGTTCGCGGCGATGAACCCGCTGAAGCTCATCGCCGTGCTGAATAGGTCCTGGTGATGGAGCGCGATGTTGAGCGCGCCGAACCCGCCGGACGAGAGTCCGCCGATGAAGCGGGTGGAAGGGTCGGGGATCGTCCGGTAGGTCTGGTCAACAAAGCTCACGAGGTCGATCACCTGCTGTTCGACGGGGTCCGCACCGTCCCACCGGTTGGCCCAGTCCGTCAGATCACCGGAATGGCCTGAGCCATCCGCCATCACCACGATCATTTCCGGAGCGCCGCCGGCAACCGCCTGGTCCATCTTCCCCTGCAAGCCAAAGGCCACCCAGTCGCTGACACGACCGCCGTCACCGTGCAGCAGGTAGACCACCGGATAGGTGCGGTCGGGAGCCTGCTCGTACGACGCCGGCAGATAGATCTCGTAGGCGCGCTGCGTCCGCATCGCTTGGCTGTAGAAGGTTGCGGCAACGATCCGGCTGACCGCGGGCTGGACGGGAGGCGGAAGTACCGGTGTCGATGGCTCGGCCGTCCGGTCCCGTTCGGTGATTGGTGCGTCGCCGACGGCAGCCGCGCCGTGATGGGCAGGCCCGGACATCGATCCCCGCGCCAGCATCAGGCCGATGGCGAGCAGTCCCGCGAGCGCCGCGCCCAGTGCGCGCCTCGCGCCAGACGCCGTTGGAGTTCCCACAGGCACACCAACTCCGATGCTGGGTGGTGGCTGTTGCCGAAGATCTGAGGAGACGGTGACGATGCCGTGAAGGCTGCGTCCGTAAGCCCATCAGATCGCACCACCTTTCATGCGCGACGACACCCAGTGCGACGCCAACCCCAAGCGTGGTTCAGCCGACCATCAGTCCACACCTACCCGACCCAGTGGCCGAATACTATTCGGCAGGAACCGGACCGACCGAATCGCTGTTCCGACTGGAGCCGGTCACCGGGTCGCCGTGGAGATTTCGCATGACCCGGCCTCCAGCCTGTCGCGGCTTCTTGACCGTCTTGGCGGACCCCAGCGGGGCACACCATTCGAAGCCATCCCTGACGGTTATTAACGCTTCATCAGATCTGGTCGAGCGCCTCGAGCGCGGCTCGCATTCCGACACGAAAAGCGGTTGCGCCGGATTGTGCCGGGTGTCGAACGTACTGCGCCTCGGGGAGCGCGGCACAGGCGACGCGGCCGACGCCAATGAGAAGGCGAGGGTGCACGATGTCGACGAGCCGTTCGACAAAGACGCGGCCGGCGGCGATCTCCTCGCGCATCGGCCGGCGGTTGGATAAAGGCTTGCCCGGAAGATGTGGATGCGTCGGGACCGTGTTCCAGAGGATCACGCGCCGCTCGGCGCCCAGTTCGTCGAGAACGCCGTGAACGATCGTTCCGGAAGGCTCTTTCCACGGTCGGGGGCGGCGGCTCGATCGCCGGTAGGGATCGCCCCAGCGCAATAGGTCGAACTCGCTGGTGAAGGCGATCCCCGACCAGCGCATCCCCTGGTAGCCCGCCGCTTCTCCGACGGCGACGACGTCGGCGTCTCGCCGGAGTTCGAGGTAAGAGCGCAGGTTGGCGAGCCGGATCGCCGGCGCGTCACGCAGGTCGTCGAGTCCGGCGTCCCGGAACTGGTTGAAGGTGGCGCCGATGGTCAACGTCGGAAGGTCGTGCAGCAACCCCTCGATCGCGGCCGCCTTGCTACGATCGGCCAATGGTCGTGACCGTCCTGGCGATCGGGGACATCATCGGCCGCCCCGGACGCGAGGCGGTCGCTCGTCTCGTGCCGCCGCTACGCCGCGAGTTTTCCATCGACCTGATGGTCGCCAATGGCGAGAACGCGGCGGGCGGTTTCGGCCTCACACCCAAGATCGCGGATGACCTCTTCAGCCTGGGGATCGACGTGCTCACCTCCGGCAATCACATCTGGGACCAGCGCGAGATGATGACCGGCTTCGACGATCATCGACCGATTCTCCGCCCGCACAACTATCCCTCGGGGGCGCCGGGACGGGGCTGGTTCTGTCACGACCTCGGAGAAAAGGGCCAGGTCTTGATCGGCAACGTGCAGGGCCAACTCTTCATGCCGCCGATCGACTCGGCCTTCAAGGCGGCCGATGAGGTGCTGCGCCAGGGAGTCGGGACCAGGCTGCGGCTGATCGATATCCACGCGGAGGCCACCTCGGAAAAGATCGCCCTCGGCTGGTACCTCGACGGCCGGGCCAGCTTCGTCTTCGGGACCCACACGCATGTTCCCACCGCCGATACCCGGGTTTTTCCCGGCGGGACCGCCTTCGTCAGCGACCTGGGAATGGTCGGGCCCCGGGATTCCGTGATCGGGATGGACAAGGAAGCCAGCCTGCAGCGCTTCCTGACCGGGGTTCCGTACCGCTTCAAAGTCGCCGAGGGACCGGTCCAGTTCAACTCGGTGCTGGTTCGGATCGATGCCCTTTCGGGCAAGGCGGACGCGATCGAGCGGCTGGATCGAGAGGTTGAGGTTGGCTAGCGGCTTGACGACCCCTGAACTTGGGGTTAAGGTGTCGGGGGGCAATCAAACGTTCGGTCATTGCTCGATAGAATAGATGGACACTCTGGAAACCACCACACCGCCATCGCCAGCGAACGGCTCGACAGGGGAGAAGACGCTTTCAGCCAGCCCGGCTGCCGGTGCACCCCGCACGGCGCGTGCCGCGATTGAGATCCTGAAGGTCTCCGCCACCTCCAAGCCCGTTGCCGTCGCCGGGGCGATCGCCGGCGTGGTGCGGAGCCAGAGCCGGGTCGAAGTGCAGGCGATCGGTGCCGGTGCCATCAACCAGGCGGTGAAGGCGATTGCGATCTCGCGCGGCTATGTTGCGGCCGGCGGCTTCGACCTGGTCTGCATCCCATCGTTCATCGACATCTCAATCGACGGTGAGGAGCGGACCGGGATCCGTCTGCTGGTCGAGTCCCGCTAAACTCGGTCGATGTCTGAATCACCCGGGAAATCCCGCGACCCTGACATCGTTTTAGCCCCGCCACGACTTCGGATTCCCGGCGCACCACTAACCTTCGAACCGCACGCCTTTCGGCGACCGCGTCCTAACGGGCACAAGCGCCCGCCCTCGGGTCAGCGTTTTCACCTCTGGGTGAGCGGCTGCCAGATGAATGAGTCGGACGCGGATTATCTCTCGCAGGGCTTGACCGCCGCGGGCTTCAGCGCGGTCTCCGATCTCGACCAGGCCGACATCGCGATCCTGGTCACCTGCTCCGTGCGTCAGAACGCCGAGCAAAAGGCCTATGGGCGATTCCGTGAGCTCAAGGCCTGGAAACGGGCCCGACCCGGTCGCGCCATCGCGATCACCGGCTGCATGGCCAACAAGGAAAAGGACCGCCTCTACGAGCGCCTGCCCGACCTCGATTACCGCTTCGACATGCGCCAGTACGAGGCCTTCATCGAAGACATGCAGGGCGAGTACGAGACCGACCCGGCCCAAACCGGTGGGGCGGTGTTGCAGCATGGCCTCACCGCCTACGTACCCGTGATCTTCGGCTGCAACGAGGTCTGCAGCTTTTGCATCGTGCCCTTCGTGCGGGGCACCGAGCGAAGCCGCCCCATGGCCGACGTCGTCGATGACGTGCGGCGCTTCGCCAATCAGGGCGTGCGCGAAGTGACGCTGCTTGGCCAGACGGTCAACTCCTATCGCGACCCGGAAACGAAGGCCGGACTCGCGCCGCTCCTCGAAGCGGTGGAGCGGGTGCCGGGCATCTGGCGAGTGCGCTTCTTGACCTCGCATCCTCGGCACGTGCACGACGACCTGCTCTTCGCGATCCGCGACCTGCCGCGGGTGTGTGAGCACCTGCACCTGCCGTTCCAATCCGGCGACGACGCCATCCTGAAGCAGATGCGCCGCCGCTATACGGTTGACGAGTACCGGGCGATCATCGCCCACGCCCGCCATGTGATCCCTGACCTCTCGGTATCGACCGATGTCATCGTTGGCTACCCGGGCGAAACGGAGGAGCAGTTCCAGCGAACGCTGAGCCTGCTGGAGGAGATCAAATTCGACGTGGTCCACATCCAGGGTTTCTCACCGCGACCGCGTACGACGGCGGCCCGCCAGGCGGACGACGTGGCACCGCCCGAGAAGAAACGACGGATCAACGTTTTGCTCGAGGCACAACGGCGGATCGCCGAGGATGCCAACCAGCGCTGGCTCGGCAAGACCGTCGAGGTGCTGGTCGAGCGGGCTGATAACGGGGAGGCCACAGGTCGGACGCGGCAGAACCGGGTGGTCATCGGGGCCGCGCCGCTTGGCGCCGAGCCCGGCACCGTTCGCCGCGTGTCCATCGAGGACGCCACCGCCTGGCAGCTTCGAGGCCAGGTACTCAACTAGGCCAACCCCTGAAGCCGGTCCCCGTCCTCGAGCAGTATGAGGCGGTCAAGCGTGAGCACCCCGACGCCATCGTGCTCTTTCGCCTCGGCGACTTCTACGAGACGTTCGGCGACGACGCCGAACGAGCGGCCCCGCTGTTAGGCATTACCCTCACCTCTCGCGAGCTCGGCAAAGGGCACCGCGTTCCGATGGCCGGGGTTCCGTACCACGCGTACGAGGGCTACGTCGGAAAGCTGCTCCGAGCCGGGCTGAAGGTCGCCCTCTGCGACCAGGTGGAGGCGGCAGGCGACGCGCGCGGCCTGGTGCGGCGGGAGGTGGTCAGAGTGCTGACTTCCGGCACGGTGGTCGAGGATGCGTACCTCGAGGGTGGCGGCACCAATTACGCCGTCGCGGTCTGCCTGCGGTCGCACTACCACGGCATCGCCGCACTGGACTGCTCCACCGGCGAGCTCGCCTTGCTCCGCGTCGAGCCGAGTGATGAGGCCCTCCGTGATGAGCTGACCCGGCTGCGACCGGCGGAGCTGATCGCCTCGGAAACCGACCGGTCGCGTCTGCTCTCGCTGGTCGGGGTCACGCCGGTCAGCTGGGTCGATCCGGAGGACTTTGATGCGCGCGCGGCCGTCGACCGCCTGCTGACCCTGCTCGGCGTCGAAACGTTGGCGGCCTTCGGTTGTGACGAATGGCCCGAGGCCCTGGCAGCCGCCCACGCCTTGTTGCGCCACGCCGAGCGATCGCACCTGCGCCTGGAAGCCGGGCTGCTCCGACTCCGTGCCCAGCATCCGCGCGCCTACATGCACCTCGACCCGCCGACCCGCAAAAGCCTGGGGCTGAGCGGCGAGCGCGCCCAATCGGGCGATGATCTCGTCGGCCTGATGGTGCGTGAAGCGATCACCTCAATGGGCGCCCGCGAGCTCCGGCGCTGGCTCGACCAGCCGCTGCGGAACCGGGAGCAACTGGACGATCGGCTGGACCGGGTAACAATGCTCGTCGAGGATCCGCTGGCCCGTGGCCAGCTGCAAGGCGAGCTGCGTGGTCTGCCGGATCTGGAACGGATCGCCGCCCGTACCGGGCAGGGCCTGGCCTCACCCCGCGATCTGCATGCCCTGCTCAAGGCGCTGCTGGCCTTACCGGGGGTGCGACGGATCGCGGCTCGGTGGCCGGAGCTGACAGGGCCGCCGCCGTCAGCATCGGAGGACGAGCTTCGCGACCTGCTCGCAACGGCCTTGGTCGACGAGGTTCCGGCGACGCTGAAAGACGGCGGTGTCTTCAAGCCTGGGTTCGATGCCGAGCTCGACGGTCTTCGCGACGGATCCAGGGCCGCCCGCGATTGGATCGCCGCGCTGGAACAGACCGAACGCCAGCGGACCGGCATCCGGTCGCTGAAGGTCGGCTTCAACCAGGTGTTCGGCTACTACCTCGAGGTCAGTCACGCGAATCGGGAGCCGATCCCCGCGGAGTACGTCCGCAAGCAAACGCTCCTCAACGGCGAGCGCTACGTCACGCCCGAGCTCAAAGAGAACGAAACGCTGGTCCTCAACGCGAAGAGCGCGATGGTCGCCCGAGAGCAGGCGCTCTTCAGCGAGCTCTGCCGTCGCATTGCCGCGGCCGGCAAGGACCTGCTCGATACCGCCGCCTGGCTCGGGCAGCTCGATGCCGTCGCCGCGCTCGGCACCGTGGCCACGCGTCACCGCTGGGTGCGACCGATCTTGCGCGATGAGCCGGGGCTCGAAATCGTCGGTGGCCGCCATCCGCTGGTCGAGGCGGCGCTCGGGCCCGGCCGTTTCGTGCCCAATGATCTGCGGCTGGACGCGGCCGATCAGCAGGTTGTTCTTCTCAGCGGACCGAACATGGCAGGGAAGTCGACCTACCTGCGCCAGGCCGGCATCATCGTCCTGCTGGCGCAGGTGGGCAGCTTCGTGCCGGCGACACGAGCCGTCATTGGTCTCTGCGACCGTATCTTCACCAGGGTCGGCGCCCACGACGAGCTGGCACGGGGGTTGTCGACCTTCATGGTCGAGATGGTGGAGACCGCGCACATCCTCGCCCACGCGACTCCACGTAGCCTCCTCATCTTCGATGAGGTCGGGCGCGGCACGAGCACCTACGACGGCGTCAGCATCGCGCAGGCAATCCTCGAGTACCTTCACGACGCGCCGCAGCTGCGCTCGCTGACGCTGTTCGCGACCCATTACCACGAGCTGACCGCGCTGGCACAGCGCTTGCCGAGGCTGCGCAACTTCCGGATGGAAGTGCGCGAAGAGGGTGAGCGTGTCATCTTCCTGCACCAGGTGGTGGAGGGTGGGGCGGACCGCAGCTATGGGATTCATGTTGCCGAGCTCGCCGGGCTTCCACGCCAGGTGGTGGTGCGTGCGCGTCAGGTCCTCTCGGAGTTGGAAGGCCAGCGGCCGCTGGAACGGCCGGACGCGAGTGCGCAGCTCAGCCTGCCGCTGGATCACCCGGTGGTCGCCGAGCTCAAGCAGCTCGACCTCGAGCGCCTCTCGCCACGCGAGGCGCTGGAAAAGCTGTACGCCTGGCAGGGAGAGCATGTCGCGCACTGAGGCCGGCCTCGACGCGGCGCGCATCACCATCCTGTCGGCGGCGGTCGCGGACGGCATCGCCGCCGGGGAGGTGGTCGATCGGCCCGCGGCCGTTGTCAAGGAGCTCGTCGAGAACGCGATCGATGCCGGCGCGGCCCGGATCCAGGTGGCTATCGAGGCCGCCGGGCAGCGCCTGATCGAGGTCGTCGATGACGGGATGGGAATGCCCCCGGTCGACCTGCCGCTCGCGTTTCGGCGGCATGCCACCAGCAAGATCCGCTCGCTCGACGACCTGCGAACGATTCGGACGCTCGGATTCCGGGGCGAGGCATTGGCGAGCATTGCCGCGGTCGCGTGCGTGGAAGCGGTGAGCCGGCCACACGATGGGGGAGCGGGGTCCCGGGTGCTGGTCGAAGGCGGCGCGCAGGTCGCCGCGGGTCCGGCCGGGAGTCCCGTGGGAACACGTGTCAGCGTCAGCCGGCTGTTCTTCAACACCCCGGCGCGGCTCAAATTCCTCAAACAACCCGCGACCGAAACCGCGGTCATCGTGCGGCTCGTCGGCGAGCTGGCCCTGGCGCACCCCTCCGTCGCGATCGCGCTCGACGTGGATGGGCGCCGTGCGCTGGAAACCCCGGGAAATGGCGACCGGCGCGTGGCCTTTGCTGCTGTCTACGATGCGCCGACCGCGGCCGCCATGCTCGCCGTCGATGAGGCGATGGTGAGCGGTCTAATCAGTCCGCCAGCGCTGCACCGGGCCAGCCGCGAGCACGTCGTGATCCTCTTGAACGGGCGTCGCATCCATCACCGCAACCTGGCCTTCGCCGTGGAACAGGCCTATCGCGGGCTGCGCGAACCCGATCGTTTCCCGCTGGCGGTGCTCGACGTGCGCGTCGATCCCGCCGAGGTCGACGTCAACGTTCACCCGACCAAGCGCGAAGTCCGCTTTCGCAACGAGGGCGCCATCTTCGCGGTGGTCGAGCGCGCCTGCTACCGCGCGCTCCGGCAGAGCCCCATCTACGAGCTGCAATCCTCGGGAGGTGGGCCACTCCTGGAGCTGCGTGAAACCGCCGTGCTCTCGAGCACGCCCGTCAGTGCCCACCCCGAGCCTCTTCCACCACGGGGGACGGAGATTGACGCCCCGCGGCTGCCGCCGCTCGAGTACATCGGGCAGCTCCTCCGCGGTTACCTGGTGGCCGAGGCGCCCGGCGCCGTGGTCCTGCTCGACCAGCATGCGGCGCACGAGCGGGTCCTGTTCGACCGGATCGTCCGTCGTCTCGAGCAGCGGCAGCCCTCGAGCCAGCTGATGCTGATCCCGCACGTCCTCGACCTGACGCCCGGCCAGGTGGCCGCCTTCCAGGAGCACGAGGCGTGGCTGCAAACGCTCGGTTTCGAGGGGGAGCGCTTCGGGCCGCACACGATCCGCGTCCGCGCCGCGCCCGCCGACATGCCGGAAGGTCGAGTCGAGCGCGTCCTGGACCTGTTGCTCACCGACCTGCTCGGCGAGCGAACCCCCGACCGCCGGCTGCGCGAGACCGCAGCGCTGCTGGCGTGCCACAGCGCGGTTCGCTTTGGCGACACGATGACGCCCGAGTCCGCGCGGCAACTGCTGAGCTCGCTGGCCCTGACCGAGGAGCCGATCAGTTGCCCGCACGGCCGGCCAACGACCGTGATCCTGCCGGACGACCAATTGAGGCGGCTGTTCAAACGACCGTAGCCAATCTGCGCGTCGTGGCGATCGTCGGGCCAACGGCCAGCGGCAAGACCGAGCTGGCGGTCCATGTCGCCGAACGCCTGAACGGCGAGCTGGTCTCGATGGACTCCCGCCAGGTGTTCCGGCACTGCGACATTGGCACGAACAAACCTACCCGTGCCGAGCTGCGCGGTCTTACCCTGCACGGCATCGACGTCGTCGATCCCGATCAACCATTTACCGCCGCCGATTACCAGCGGGTCGCGCTCCAGGCGATTTCGGAGATCGCCGCTCGGCGACATCTCCCGGTCCTGCAGGGAGGGACCGGCCTCTACCTCCGTGCCGTGCTCGATGGCTGGAATCTCGGCGGCGCGCCTCCGGACCCGGGCTTTCGGGCGGCGCTCGAGCAGCGCCTCGACGAGGAAGGAACGGAGGCGCTGGATGCCGAGCTGCGGCGAATCGATCCCGCCGCCGCCGACCTGGCCCGGCGCAACCCGCGCCGCCTGATCCGCGCACTGGAGGTTCACGCCGCCACCGGGCGGCCTCCGAGCGAGGCGCGCGCTTCGAACCCGCCGCCCTGGTCCACAATTGTGCTCGGCCTGGACGTGCCGCTCCCGGAGCTCGATCAGCGCATCGAGGCGCGTGTGCAGCGCATGATCGACGGCGGTTTCATCGACGAGGTGAGACGCATCCGCCGCGACTTCCCGAATGCTGACCTGCGCCGCCTCGGTCATGGTTACCCTGAGATGGCCGCCTTCCTCGATGGCGGGCTCACCCTCCACGCGGCCTGCGCCTCGACCGTGCGCCAGGTTCGCCAGTATGCCCGCCGCCAGCTCACCTGGTTCCGGGCCGATCCGCGCGTGACCTGGATTCCAGCGGATGCCGAGGTCGCAATCCAGCGACTGGGCGCCGCTATCATGACGGCAGAGGCGAGTTGATCCGGAATTCCAACGGCAGGCACGAGCGTGCCTATTTGATGTCGCTCGACTATCAGGACCAGGGGCTGGCCGCCGTGGAAGAGCAGATGCTCGAGCTGGGCGAGCTGGCCAAGACGGCCGGCGTGGTCGTGCTCGGCACCGATACCCAGCGGCGGCAAAAACCCGATCCCGCGCTCTTCATCGGCAAGGGCAAGGTCGAGGCGTTGCACGCGCTGAAGCACGAGGCGAACTTCGACCTGCTGGTTTTCAACGAGGAGCTCTCACCGCGCCAGCAGCGCAACCTGGAGAAAAAGCTCGAGGTCAAAGTGATCGACCGCACCGAGTTGATCCTGGACATCTTCGCCCAGCGAGCCCGCACCAAGGAAGGCCGTCTGCAGGTGGAGGCGGCGCAGCTGCATCATCTATTACCGCGCCTCCAGGGGGGTCGCGATCTCTCGGGCCTGGGCGCCGGTGTCGGCACGCGCGGCCCGGGCGAGCAGAAACTCGAGAGCGACCGCCGGCGCATTCGCCACCGGATTCGCGAGCTCGACCAGGAGATCAAAGAGATCCGCAAGCAGCGGGCGTTGCGTCGCGAGGGACGCCGGCGGGTCGCCTACCCGGTGGTCGCGATTGTTGGCTACACCAACAGCGGCAAATCGACCTTGCTCCATGCCCTCACCCACGCGCAGGTGCAGGTGGAGGACGCGTTGTTCGTCACGCTCGATCCGACGACCCGCCTGGTGCGCCTACCCAACCGGCGCGAGGTGCTCTTCACCGACACGGTTGGTTTCATCCAGAAATTGCCCACCGACCTGGTCGCGGCATTCAAGGCCACGCTCGAAGAGGTGCAGCAAGCCGACCTCTTGCTCCACGTGCTCGATGCCACGCGGTACAACGGGCGCGACCAGATGGAGGCGGTGCACGAGACGCTCCAGGACCTTGGCGCGCTCGAGAAGCCGAAGGTCTTGGCGCTCAACAAGGTGGATCGGCTGAGCGCGGCGGCCGTCGACCTGCTCCTCGCTGAGGATTGGTCGCCGTACCTCGCCGTGGTGCCGATTTCCGCCCTCAAAAAAACCGGACTGGCCCCGTTGGGCCGCGCCATCGCCCAGGCCTTGCCCGGCGAGATGATCGCGATCGAGGTGCTGCTGCCGTACACCGAGAACGCGCGGCAGGCGGAATTCCACGCCCACGGCAACGTCGATGCGGTCGACTACCGCGGCGACGGTGTGCTGATGCGGGGCGCCCTACCGCGGCGGCTGCTGCCGAAGTTTGATCGCTTCCGTCTGCCGGGCGTGAACCGCAGCGCCTAGCGAGGGGTCAGCGCAGCAGTCGCACAACCGCGACCACCTGGCCCTCGAGCTGGGCGGCCGTGCTGTAGATCGGCTCGTAGGCCGGGTTCTCCGCTTGCAGCCGCACCCGATTGGCCTCGCGGAAGAGCCGCTTGACGGTGGCGGTGGACTCGTTGGTCTGATCGTCTTCCAGCCGGGCAACGACGATGCTGCCGTTCGGCGCGTCTTTGCCCGGGCGGACCACGACGAAGTCGCCGGAAAGGATACCGACATCTTTCATGCTGTCGCCGTGCACCTCGAGGGCGAAGGCGTTATCGGAGCCCACCAACTCCTGGCTGAGGACCAGGTGGTCTTCGATGTTCTCTTCGGCGAGGATCGGCTGACCGGCGGCGACCCGCCCGATCAGGGGTACGGCCACTACCTTGCTGAGCTTGGCCTGCATTTCGTCGATATCGACGACTTCGATGGTGCGCGACTTGGTCGGATCGCGGCGGATATAGCCCTTGCGCTCCAGCGTGTTGAGGTGGTTCTGAACCGTTGAGCTGGAGGAGAGTCCGACCGCTTCGCCAATTTCGCGAACGGTCGGTGGGTAGCTGCGGATTTTCTGTCGAAACCTCAGGTACTCCAAGATCTCCCGCTGCCTGCTGGTCAACGGTTCGGGCATATCGTCCCCTCCCTTTTGCGCCGATGTCGACGGCCAAGAGCCGATCATCTTCCACCCGGCGCCGTCCCAAGCGGCGCGTCCAGGGAGGGGGGAGAGGAGGGGTTCAGACCGCGATCACAGCATGGTAGCACAGAAATTTTCGTGTCGACATCGGCGGATTTCCCAGAAAAGCGGGCCTCCGACGGTCGGCGACGAATCTCCAAAACGGGGGCATCCTAGCACATCCGTTCGCCCTTTGCAAACACTTGTTCGGGTAGGGGATTGACGCGAACGTCTGTTCGTGCTAGCGTCTCTGACGAACACATGTTCGTGCAGGACGGCGCCCGAGACGCCTACCCGCGACCCCAGCGCCGCCGCGGCTGGGGCCGCGTTCTGGTCCTCGCTGCGGCGCTGGTGCTCGCCACCGGCCGGCTCGCCTATGGGAGCGGGCCGCAGGCCAGCGACCGGGTGGTGGTCGCCCCTGGTGACACGGTGTGGAGCATTGCCCAGGCGCACTACGCGGGTGACCCCCGGCCCCACGTCGAGGCCATCCTGCAGGCCAACCGGATGGCGACGCCGCTGCTCACGCCCGGCCAGTCGCTGCAGCTCCCGCGCGAGTAGCGCCAAGGACCGGCACTACGATGAGCACATCGCTGGTCAGTCTGGCGTCCCTGGTGCAGGCCTTTAACCCGGTGACCCCGCAGCTGCGCGTGGCGGCGATCATCGTCCGGCAGAATCAGATCCTGCTCGTCGAGCACCGCAAGCGTGGCCAGCGCTACTGGGTGCTGCCCGGCGGCCGGCTCGAGGGCCGCGAGACGCTCGACGCAGCCCTGCGCCGCGAGCTCAAGGAAGAGCTCGACCTGCAAGCGCGCGTCGGACCGCTCGTGATCGTCTGCGAGAGCCTGGCGCCGGACCGCCACGTCGTCAACCTGATTTTTCAGGCAGAGATAGGGGAGGGGGCCGCGCCCGTGCTCGACTCCCGCGATCCCGTGCTCGCCGGCTGGCAATGGGTGTCGACGGACCAGCTCCCCCGGCTGGATTTCCGCCCACCCATTGCCGGCGCCGTCCAGTCGGTCATAGCTGAGAACTTCGCCGGACCCGTTCGCGTGCTGGGGGATACCTGGAAGCCGGAGGGGCGTTGACAGCTCACGCAGTCCTTCGCTTGGCCGAACCGTCCAGCGGTTGGTGGCGCACACCGTCCGACCAGCGCCGAAAGTATCAGCGAGAGTTCGATGCCGTTCCCGCGAATCGCGCCAAGAAAAATGCCCGTCAGAGAGCCTATTACTACCGCCACCGTGAGCGAAAACTGGCCGAGATGAGAATGTTCAACTACAGGTGCGCCCCTGCGGACTACCAAACCATGCTGATTGCGCAGGATGGCAAATGCGCAATCTGCACATGCGTCCCCACCGCTCGCTTCAAGGGGCGGCTAAAGCAGCTGTCGGTTGATCACGACCACATCACCGGCCGGATCCGCGCTCTGCTATGTAATGGCTGCAACGCCGGCCTCGGCCATTTCAAGAACAATCCCTTCGTCCTGATAGCCGCTGCGCAGTACCTAACAATCCACTCAGGTTCATAAATCGTGCATTCTGCGACGGACGCAATAGGGCTTAAGCCGCTTAGGACTGCCGGCCAGGCAATCGAGCCGCCGAGCCCGACATCGTTAGAGATGCGCCTGGATGACCTTCGCCAAGCTCGGCCCCACATCGGGCAGCGCTGATGTGGCGAAAATGATCGTGACGAGCAGCACCATTAAGAAGGTCGCGATGCGCGTGCTGATCAGTCGCTCCAGGTAGGCGGGGTCGTCGACCGTCTGCCCCGGCACCACGGCCTGGGCCAGCTGGCGCATCTCGTTGACCAG